>OGLM01000546.1_pt1 | contig 45292 bp, 41 predicted proteins | sample 1572531 | NCBI WGS metagenome assembly OGLM01 (sample SAMEA2581909, study PRJEB24529) | metagenome | biome: Human gut stool | place: China | collected 2011
CCTCACCCCCGGCTTCGAGGCCGTGCGCGAGATGGTGGAGCACAACCCCTCGCCCGCCGAGGCCGAGGCCGAACTGCGGGCAATACTCCCGGGCGGCGCGCGGCGCGAAAGCATGCTCCGCGACTTCGACCGCCTGCGCGAGATGATGGGACGCGAGGGGGTCAGCGACCGCCTCGCCGCCGACATGGTCGCCGCACTCCGTACGCAGAAGACCTCCGGCAAACGATAATACGACAAAGAGTATGAAGATAATATGCATAGCGCGCAACTACGCCGCCCATGCGGCCGAGCTGCACCACGATACGGGTCTCGACACGGGCGACCGCGCCGCCGCACAGAGCGGCAACGACCCGCAGGAGGAGCATAACGGACATAATAACGATAACGATCCTCTGCATATCACGGGCCCCGTATTCTTCCTCAAGCCCGACACGGCGCTGCTGCGCAACAACGACCCGTTCTATATCCCCTCCTTCTCGCGAGAGATACATTACGAGTGCGAGCTTGTGGTGAAGATCAACCGTCTGGCCAAGTGCATCGACCGCCGCTTCGCGCGCCGCTGTTATGACGAGGTGGGGCTCGGCATAGACTTCACGGCCCGCGACCTGCAGCGCGACGCCATAGCCCGCGGCCTGCCGTGGGAGGTGTGCAAGAGTTTCGACTACTCGGCCGCCCTCTCGCCCCGATTCATACCCCTCGCCCAGCTCGGGGGCGACGTCCAGAGACTGAAGTTCGAGATGGAGATAGACGGCCGCGTCTGCCAGCGGGGCGATACCTCGCAGATGCTCTATACGGTCGACGAGATCATCTCGCACGTGTCGCAATACATGACCCTGCGCATCGGCGACCTCATATATACGGGCACCCCGGCAGGCGTCGGGCCCGTACACGAGGGGCAGACGCTGCGTGCATCGCTCGAGGGGCAGACCCTCCTCGACTTCGATATCCGTTAGCACACGCCGACTAAAAGGATAAAAGGATTAACACCTGCAACATCCCAAACCAAAACACCATTCCCAAGCAAGACGACATCCCAACCCCTAAAAATATGCTGTTACAGGAGAGATTGAAACCATATACGCTGATATTGGCGTCGCAGTCGCCGCGGCGGCGCCAGCTGCTCACCGATGCGGGATTCGCATACCGTATGGCCGAGCGATTCGAGTGCGAGGAGCGTTATCCCGACACTCTGGCTGCGGAGCAGGTCGCACCCTACCTCTCGCGTCTGAAGAGCGAGGCCTATCCCCGCGCTCTCGCGCCGCGCGAGATACTGCTCACGGCCGACACGGTGGTAGTGGCTGCGGGGCAGGTGCTGGGCAAGCCCGCCGACCGCGACGAGGCCATACGCATGCTCCGCCTGCTCTCGGGACGCGCCCACGAGGTGGTCACGGGCGTGACGCTGCGCACGGCCGCACGGAGCCGCTGCTTCGCCGCACACTCGTCGGTACGCTTCCGCCCACTTACGGACGAGGAGATCGTCTACTACGTCGACCGCTACCGACCTCTGGACAAGGCGGGAAGCTACGGAATACAGGAGTGGATCGGGTATGTCGGCATCGAGGGTATCGAGGGGTCGTTCTACAACGTCATGGGGCTGCCCGTGCAGCGTCTCTACTGCGAGCTGGAGTCGTTCCTCGGCGAGCTGGAGTAGCCCGCACGGCCCGAAATGGAATCCCCGCCGCCCATTACCCGGGCAGCGGGGATTTTTTCATCATAACATATACGGATCTCTCCCCCTCCTGCACATATTCCTGCCCCTGCCACTCCGCGGGGACGTGCTCCTTACAGATCCTCCGCAGTCGGGTCGGTTTGGGTCTCGTCGTAGAGAGATATGTATTCGTATGTGTTGCCCACGGCCTCGAGATAACGGCCGAACATCTGTTGCGAGATGACCACCGTCGCCGTGTTGTCGTTCGGGTGGAAGCTCAGCGACGGATAATCACGCAGCGTGCGGTCCAGAAACAGGTGTACGTGGTTCTCCGCATCGTTTATAAGTCCGAATGGCGAGACCGACCCCGGACGCAGACCAAGATACCGGTCCATGCGCTGCTCCGAGGCAAACGACAGCTTGCCCTGATGCAGGCGGTGCTCCAGATCGTGTATGGCCAGCTCGCGCTCGCAGTCGAACACTACGAGATAGTGGCGGTTGCCCTTGTGGTTGCGGAAAAAGAGGTTCTTGCAGTGCTTCGAGCCGTCGCGCCGCCAATAACGGCGTGCAATCTCGATCGTCGGCGCCTCGGGATGGTAATAGACTTCGTAATCTATATCGTGCGCACGCAGAAACCCGAACACCCGCTCGCGCCGCGCCGCACGCTCGTCAATATCATTTATCATAACTTTCGCATTATTACTATATATTCATTCAGCATTGTATTTACCATATCTCCAGCGATGTTGGATGGACTCGTTTTAGCCGGCATACGCTTATTGGGGATACCTCTTACGATAGTTCTAATATGGTCGAAACCACACTTCGCAAACATCTCAGCAGTAAAATAATCCAATGATATCCTTACACCTTTCACAGTTCTGTTCCCAACGACATAACATACCACCCCTCCACGGCGTACTTTCTCAGCCACATTCCGTATCGACAGCCAATAATCGTTCAGAAATGAAACAACATCCCAGAATCTTTTAGCATCAGATGTTTTTATTAAATCAAGTTCGGATTTTATCGACTCAGTCTCGAAAATCATACGGTCATATCTATGCCCTCCCATCAACAGATTATCGAGATTACGCGCATTATCAAATCCAAACCATTCATTTGACCATCGCGAAAACTGACCATACGCTACTGTCGTTCTGCTATCTCCGTATGGAGGCGACGTTATAACCATATCTATTGTCTCCGGTCCTACCTTGGATACCGGTATACCGTATGATGTATTCAGCATGTAAATCTTGATCTCTGGACGCAATTCCGTTAGATTGTATTGCTGCAATCCTTTCATATTGCGTAATGCTTTCGTCCGAAACATCTCAAACACATCAGGGTGAAACAACGATATTTTTGATTGCGGCATTCTGAATCGTTTGAATTCCCCGTTCCTCGTAAACGAAGCCTCTCTAACAACCTCCGAAAGTGCTACTCGGAAAAAATCGCGCGAATATGCATCCTCATCTATTAACTGCGTTAAATACGATAACCGCAATAACACATCCCGCGAATACCAATAGTCGTTATTCGAAATACGATCAAAGTTTGTATCTACAACTGAATCCTCCGTATATTTATCCATGCTATCGATAAAATATCGATATGACCGCTCGATTAACTGCAAATCGTAATGGCGTGTTTTTACATCACTTATAAGGCAAGCCAACGGATTCACGTCTATGCCCACCGAATCGATTCCGGCAATAGAAGCCTCGACCAAAGATGTCCCGCTGCCCATATAAGGATCGAGCAATGTCCGCAAACGCCCCTCGGGGCGGTATTCTTCGATCAGCGCCCTGACGATCTGTGGAATCATCATCGCGGGATAATTATGATAGCAATGCGTATAGTCCTTGGTGTATGCATCCCTGTAAGACCACCTATCATCAGCAACTCTCTCGTATATCATATTTTATTCATTTAATCACACACTCACTTTGAGAGTGTAAATATACAATATGCTCACAAAATGTGGGCATAAATATGGCTTCAAGAATATAATTTTATAACAAAAATAAGAATAATATTCATGAAGAGTCAATATCAAGTTGAAATCATAGACCGCATACGTCGTCTGCGCCATGACAATCAATACAGTCAAGCGGAACTTGCAACTCTTTTAGGCATAAGCCGCGGACAAATCGGATGTATAGAAAGCCATCGCTACCCTCATAAATATACATTACATCAAATATACACGATATGTCAGGAGTTCAAGTTCCGTATCGAACACTTGTTTCTAACAGACGCCGACTACCAAAACGGGAACAACATCATTGACACTTTAATTATAAAAATTATAAAGTATGAAGAATAACAAAGACTACATAATAGAAAAATTCCACCAAGTCAAAGCTCTGGGTTTTGTTCAAAGCAAAAGGTCTCACAATACCGGAATCGGCAAGACGTTCGAAGACTACGTTGGAGTTGTCGAGAATAATCTCGATGAGCCAGACCTCGCCGGATTCGAAATAAAAACCCATCGTGAACAATCCCAATCATATGTAACTCTTTTCACCAAATCGCCCAACTTCCCTCCCAAAGCAAACAACTATCTCAAAGATAAATTCGGCTCGCCTTATGACGATAATCCCGGATTAAAGAATCTGCACACCTCAATGTTTGCATCAAAAAGCAATTCGTACAAGGGAATTTACTCATTCCGTCTGCATAATGACAGCAAAAACCGTGTCCTGAAAATAGAAGTGTTCGATGCCAAATCCAACAATCTCATAGACGATTCTGTCGGATATACATACGACAGCCTTGAAAAGATAATAAAAAGAAAAATAAAAAATCTATTCTTCGTAAAGGCTGAAACAAAGGTGCTTAACGATGTCGAATATTTCTACTTTAACGGAGCCTCAATATACACAGATCCATCTCTCGATAAATTCCTCAAACTTATCGACGATGGACTAATAATGTACGATATAAGAATCGGGAGCTACAAGTCGGGAAAGAACTATGGTAAAGCACACGATCATGGAAGCGGATTTAGGATAATGGAGTCAAACATCCACCTATTATTTGCACATAACGAAATGGTCGAATAACAATTACCCTACATCGTATCCACCTGCTTATAATATAGTTGCGCGACGCTACCGCGACGCTACGCCCATTACACCCATCGTGTCGCAGCACCACTCGCCCTGCGCCCGCAACGTCTGCTCCACGATGTCGCGCACGGCGCCGCAGCCCCCCGCAAACTCCGACACATACCGCGACGCCTCCACAACCTCGCTGCACGCGTCGCTCGGGCATACGGGTATGCCGACCATCGACATGCAGTCCAGATCGGGGATGTCGTCACCCATGTATATCGTATCGGCAAGGTCGATGCCGTAGTCGGCAGCGAACTCCAGCAGCGCCTCGCGTTTGTTCATGCAATTGAGGTACATGCGCGTCACGCCCAGACGCTCCATACGGCTGCGAAGCAGGTCGCCACGCCCCCCCGATATGATGCACACCCTGTATCCGCGCCGCACGGCATACGCCACGGCATAGCCGTCCTTGGCGTTATACTTGCGCAAAAAGTCCTTGCCCCCGTCGATGGGGACGATGCCCCCGTCGGTCAGCACCCCGTCCACGTCGAAGACGAAGGCGCGCGTGCGGGCTATATCTTCCTTGAAGTTTCCCATATATATTCGGTTAAAAGTCTGTATATATCTCTCTGCAGCGGCTCCCCGGCCAGCATATCCTCATGCCGTGAGATCACGGCGCGGTCGTTCCGCACCGCAGGGCCCGTCTGCCCGTCGCGCGGGTGCGCCATGGCCACCGCCTTGCGTGCCGTCTCCATGATTATGGGGTGGAGAACGTCAACATGCAGCGCGGCGCGCGAGGCCAGATAGTCGGCCGCCATCGAGTAGAGGGCGTTGACGAAGTTGCAGGCCAGCACCCCCGTCAGGTGCACCGCGCGCCGCTGCTCCGACGAGGCGCGGAAGACCGTACGGCCCAGACGCCGCGCAAACCGCTCCAGAAGGCATGCGGCCGCCTCGTCCGAACCCTCCACGAACAGCGGCACCTGACTGAAATCGACCCTGCGGCCTGCGGTGAAGGTCTGGAAGGGATATACGACACCGTACCTCTCCCATCCCGCCGCGCGCAGCACATCCGCCGCCACGCTCCCCGCCGTATGCGCCGCCACGCCGCCGCGGTGCGGCAGCGCCGCCGCAACCTCCGCCACCGAACGGTCGCTCACGGCGATAAGGTATAGATCCGACGCCGCAGCATCGGATATCGGGCCCGACCATACGCCTCCGGCCATGGCCGCTATACACGCCGCACGCTCCGCATTGCGGGCGGCAATGCCGCGCAGCTCCACGCCCTCCGTCCCGGCCACGGCCACGGCCAGAGCCTCGGCAACATTGCCGCTGCCCACGACCGTCACACTCGAAATATCCTTAAGTCCAGTCATATCTTTCACAAAACAATACTCACCCGCACTCTCCTAATCTTCGCTTTTCTGCTCCGCGCCGTCCATAATGTCTATGAGAAGCACGTTCTCCGCGCTCGCGCGCGTCACATCCTTCAGCCGCTCCACAACCTCGGCACAGCGGCGCAGCTCGCGGTTTGAGCGCATATCTATGGTATCGCGGCCGAAGCCGTGCGAATCCACCGCCGAGAGTATATCGTAGACGCGCAGCGTCGAGATATCGCGCGCGGGGGCATATTCGAGGTCGTAATCCGTCCCTTCGGTGCGTATCTCGTTCAGCATGCGGGCCTGCACCAGAGTGTAGAGTATGTTGTTCATGATACGTGTCGGCACATCCAGACGGTCGCGTATCTCCGAGAAGGAGACGGCGCCGCGCCCGTCGCGGAAGGCGCGCGAGACCAGAACCATCACCCCCACCATCAGCTTGCGGCGGCAGTCGTAGCTCACAAGCAGCGACTCGCGCTCCTCGTCGAAGCGCGCCACGTTCTGGTAGGCGAACGACAGCTCGCCCCCGAGAAGGAGTATCTCCCACGAGATCTGCATCCAGAGCAGGAACAGCGGCAGGGCGGCGAAGCTGCCGTAGATGGCGTTATAGGATGTCATCCACCGCTGCAGGTAGACATATCCCCACTGGAACAGCACGAAGGCCGTGCCGGCGACCACGCCGGCCGTAAGGGCGGCGGTAAACCGCACCTTCGTCGAGGGGAGCACGACGTAGATGAAGGTGAACATCACCCACGCCACCACGAGCGAGCCCGCGCGAGAGAGGACCTCGAGCGCCGGCGAGCCCGCCACGCCCAGAATCTCGGCGGCGTAGTTGCCCATCGACGAGGATATGACCCAGAGGATGGGGGCCACGACCACAACGGCTATATAGTCGCCGTACTTGCGGGCGGCGCTGCGCGTGCTGCGCACCTCCCAGATATTGTTGAATGCATCCTCGATCGACCCGAAGACCTTGATCACGGCCCAGAAGAGCGTCAGCACACCCACCAGAGCCACCCAGCCGCCCTGCGTGCGGGCCAGCGCCTTCTGCGCGAAGCCCACGACGTAATCTATCACCTCGGGGCTTTGGGGCAGCACCTCGTAGAGATTCTGTTCGAGGCCCTCGGCCAGACCGAAACCCTTGACCACGGCGAAGACCAGCGCCACCACCGGCACCAGCGACATGAGCGTATAGAACGTGAGCGCCGCGCTGCGCACCATCGTGCCGTGCGAGGAGAGGCCCTGCACCGTATAGAACAGAAGTTTGTATTGCCGCACCGCCCACCGCGCCACGGGATTGCGATATTCGCCCGCGCCCTTGCGGAAGACCGTGTCGGTGAAGAATGTGATTATATCGCTCAGTCGCATCGGACAGACATATTTTCCGCGAAGATACGGATTTTTACCCGAAAAACCCGCCCCTCGCCGCTTTTCGCGACCGCGCGTGCGGCAAACGCGACCGCACTATACGTACGGCCGCACCCGCCGCGTCGATATTGTGATTGCGGAAGCCCCGCCGCACACTACTTCATGAAGACGAAGTAGACGGCCAGAACCAGACATGCGAACGCCGCCAGATGGTTCCAGTGCAGCGCCTCGCCGCGGAAAACAACCACCGAGAAGATCGAGAATATAACCAGTGTGATCACCTCCTGTATGACCTTGAGCTGCATGAGCGAGAAGGGGCCGCCGTTGCCGGCGAAGCCGATGCGGTTGGCGGGGATCTGGCACGAATATTCGGCCAGAGCGATACCCCACGAGAAGAGTATCACGGCATAGAGGGGCCATGACGATATAACCTTCATCTGTTGGAGTTTGAGGTGGCCGTACCATGCGAACGTCATGAAGATGTTCGACACGATGAGCAGAAGAATTGTGTAAACGCCTTTCATTTGGGGAAAAGTTCTATCGGCGGCCGAGGCCGTCGTTTCGGGGCGCAAAGATACGAAAAAATCACGACAGCAACTCTTTTTTCTCATTTTCTGCGTCTTCTGCGCCGGCGCTTCCTGTCGCGCACACTCCAGAGCCACAGCGTGAAGGCCGCCATCGCCACATACGACCACGCGGCGGCCGACGCCGGGACATAACCCTCCCATATCATCGCGTCATTTTCCGCGCAGGCCTCCACCAACGCCTCCAGAGATGTTGCGGCCCGCGCCGTGACCCACGCCGCCACGGGCTGCAGCAGCGGCAGCGGGAAGAGTACCCACACCATGGCCGCACCCACCGTGATGCCGCTCAGGAGTACCGATGCCGGGCCCGCCACCACGCTCCACAGCGACACCGTCCCGAACAGATACGACACCAGCGGCGCCGTCACGACGCTGGCCACGGCTCCCATGATCACACCGCACCATACCCACCGCAGCGATACGCGCACCGTGCGCAGGGCAATGTGGCGGATCTCGTGCCCGACGGATATGTAGGGGACGAATGCCATCGGTATCTCGGGGCGTGTGGTTGCGCGGTAGATCGGAAGGCCCCATTCGAGTATGGCCGCGACGGAGAGGAACGAGAGCCGGAATCCAGCGTCGGTCAGCGACCGGGCATCGGCCAAAAGCATGATGCAGGCCGTAAGGCAGAGCGAGTTGAGCGAGTCGAAACGCACGGTCAAGGCCATCGACACCTGAAACACCGAGAACATCACGGCCGCACGCACCACGCTCGGCGAGAATCCCGTGACGGCGGCATATACCCATATCGCCGCCACCACGACCAGACACCGCACGGCATATCCGTACCACAGCGTCAGCATCCACATCAGCAGCAGGTTCACTATGATGAATACGAAGCCCACATGCAGGCCCGACACGGCCAGCAGGTGGGAGGTTCCGCTTCGGGCGTAGCGGTCCCGCAGCTCGGGCGTCAGTCCCGAGCGGTCGCCCACGGCCATAGCCGCGACTACGGCCTGCGTCGGCGTATCGAGCCCGAGTTGCGAGATACGTTCGACAGCCTTGTGGTGCAACCGCCGCGCCCAGCGCAGCGGCGTCTCCATGCGCCGTATCACGCGCATGCTGTCGAGGCTCACGCTCCCCGCCACACCCTGCCGCAGCATGTAACGCCCGTAGCCGTTGTCGGCGAAGGGCCGCACACGGCACAAAGCCTCCAGACGCTCCCCTTCGCGCAGCGACAGCGTCCCATCGGCCCATATCCTCACCACGGCGCCGCAGCGTTCGACATCCCGCCCCGAGGCGAAGGCCACGATACGCCCCTCGGCGAGCGTCACGCCGTCGCGGCGCGTGAGAACCTCGTCCACCGTCAGCTCCATAACCCTCTCACCCTGCGGGGCCTGCGCCGCGGGATGCATCTGCGCGGCACACCATCCCGCAAAGAACATCGCCGCCGCAATGAAGAGGTCGGCCCTCGCCCGATGCCGCCACACAACCCCGGCCGCAACACATACGACAAGGCCGGCCGCGGCGCCCCACAGGGGCAGAGACCAGCGGCCGGCCACGACTATACCGGCAACCAAAGGCACCAAGGCCTTGAGCATGGGCGCACGCGACAGACGCCGCCCGATATTTTCGAGACTCATGCGCATTGGCTGCGACTCTTCTTTCTCATTTCATACGTTCCATACGGGACAACGCCCGCGCCGCCGAAGGGACAATCTCACGCACATCCAGATACGTAAATTTATCCGCGGCGGCCGCCCGACACCCGCCAAAGGTAAAATTACGAAATTTTCACTCCGCGGCCAAATCGAATCCCCGTTCGACCTGCCCGCGCACGGCCGCAACGCCGTTCTCGACATACGACATTGCCGCTACCAGAGGCACCATCGTCGCGCGGCTGCGCGTATCGAGCCGCTCGTCGGGGCCGATGCCCGTCATCTCGCACACCGTACGCACGTAGCGCGCCGTGTCGTTCTCCTCGGCGGGGGCGTAGCGTGCGATCATACCCCGCACCGTATCGAGCCCGTAGCGGCGGCGGTAGGTGTCCAGCAGCACGAACATGGCTCGGTAGCCCCACTCCATCGACTCGAACTGCTTGAAGTCGGGATCGCGCGAGGGGTGCACCTCGCCGCGGTAGCGTACGCGCGAGCGGCGTATGTTTCCCGGGTTGCAATTATCCACACCGCGGCTCATCGCTCCCCTCCCTTCTTCTTTATCTCGCGGCCGACGAAGCGGCTCAGCCACCGCAGCGCCCGCGCGTCGCTTATGCGGCAGGCGTTCTCCAGAAACGACCACAGTTCCACACCGCACACGAAGCCCGCGAAGAGCCGCGTCAGATCGGGGGCGAAAAACCCCGCCGTGACGGCGTCGATCATGCATGCCATGCCCAGAGCTATGATCACGAATCCGAGTTTCTGTGCCGTGCGCCACGCCTCGCGGCTCTCGAAACGCCACGCCCGCCCCTCGCGCCGCGCCTCCACACGCGAGGCCGCAACCCCCGTGACGAAGTCCACGCCGATGAAGAGCGTCACGCACCACACCAGCGGCGGCAGCGGCGCGAGCAGCGCCGCAAACGACACGACGCAACCGTTAAAAAATCTGTACAAAGCCTCCATCCGTACGACATCGTTTGAGTATGTTGGCACGCGGATCGTATTCGGGTATCGACGCCGCATTCTCGTCCAGATACTCCGTCAGGCGCAGCAGCATAGCGTGCGCCTGCACCTTGAGCGACCGCATCAGCTCGATGCGCGCCGACTCGGCCGCCGCCGCGGCAAAGAGCCCCGCAGGCTCGGTAAGCCCTGCCTGACCCGTACGCACGTTGAGCCGCGGCTGAACCTCCAGCCGCGTACATGCCGCGGCCGCGGCCGCCAGATGGGGTTTCAGATCGGGATAGCGCCCCGACGCCACGGCCGCGCATACGGCCGACCCCGCCACCGGCTCCACCCAGCGGCTCACCGCCGCCGTGATATCCCCCTCGCCGATGGCTTCGGGCGAGACATATCCCCCGTCCGCAAATGCCAGCCTTATCACCTCGGCCGGCGTTATGATCACGTTATCCATAATTATACGCATTTTAAGGCCGCCGTGCGGCCGGCCCGAAGACCGCCGCACGCAGCCCGGTTCAACCTATCTTGGTCACGTTGTATTTGGTTATCTCCGACAGGAAGGCCTGCTGGCGCTCGTCCTCCGGATCGTAGTCCAGACCGTCGGCCTTGCGCGCCTCCCAAACCTTCATGTAGATCGGTTTGGAGCGTGTCGGCGGGCGGTTGATGATCTCCAGCGACGAGGGGTCCACACCCGCAACCTCGCGCATGAGTATGCGCACGGGTTCCATCAGCTCCTCCTGCTCGGCCAGAATGACCGTATTGAGCGCGACCTCGTATTCGTGCAGTATGCGCTCCGAGCTGAAGCCCGACGAGTAGTCCAGACCGCTCAGCGACCGGAACCACGAGTGCGCTATCACGATATCGCTCGTAGCCTGTTCGTGGAGGCTGTTCCAGTCGCCCTCGTTGCTCGACTCGATGGGGATGAAACGCGAGTTGTCATCCTCGGCGCCCTCGCGTATTACGAACATCACCTGCCCCGGGTTGCCCGCGAAGCGTTTCTCGGCCATGCGCACGATACGCTCAGCCTCGGCCTCGTTGTCGGCCGTGGCGTCGAGCATCATCACGCCCGAGAGCTGGAACGAGTTGTCCAGACGCGAGATGTTCCAGCAGTCGGTCTTGTAGGCTATGGCCGAGACCCCCATGCCGGCGATATATTTCGGCACGCCGTAGTGTGTGAACATCGGCTCGTAGTCCTTGTAGTGCACCATCGAGCGCAGCGACCCGTCGGCCTGACGCTCGAAGAGCGGATAGAGAGGCAGCGTCACCGCCTCCTCCGAACGGAATGCGCTCCAGTCGTGGTGCATGATTACGTGCTGCGAGTCGCGCGCCACGCGGCAGCGCGACGCATCCTGATGGTAGAGCGCCAGAAAACTGTGCCCGGCATCCGTCACCACCTCCATGAAGGCGTTGCCCATGAGCATCTTGTCGAAGGCCAGCCGGTGCAGCAGCGTGCGCAGTGACTCCCCGCGTCCGTTCACGCGCGCCACCATCGCCGCCAGCAGCGGCTGCGTCTCGTCGAAAGAGAAGCCCTTGCCGGCAATATAGTCGGCCTTGTCGTTTATGATGCGGCGGTGGGTGGTCGAACGCCGCGACATGAGCGACAGCACCGCCGGCATCATGTTGTCATCGCCCCAACGCCAGAATTTGTCGCTCGACACCGCATGCGACGAGAGCGCCAGCAGCGGCTGCGGACTACGGTCGGCTACCGCCGCCACACTTTTGGTTCTGTTGTTTTCCATAAGCAGTACGATTTACGTTAGAGGTTAGGGATTAACCGTTTACGGTTGTACGGGCGGCGGCGCGCGAGGTGTCGGTTGCGGCCAGCGTCAGCTCCGCATGCGGCTCGTCCACGGCCTCGGCGCCCGAGCGCAGCGCCAGCGACCGCAGCCGCAGCGCCTGCTCGAAACCGAAACGCGGCGACCAGCCCGCCACAAGTGTCTCGCCCGAGGCCAGCGTCACCAGCGCCGCAACGCCCTCGTCGCCGCAACGCGCCACGAACGCCTCGTCGAACCACGCCTCGGCGCGCTTCATGTCGGCGCGAAGGACCAGAACATGCTCAACGCTCACACGCCCCTCGTCCACCGTAAAGGTCTCGCTGTACGAACAGCCGGCATCGCACAGCTCCACCGCCGTGCCCGTCCCTGCCGTCATCTGCGCCGGCGAGGCGAGGCCGCGAACCGCAAAGAGCTCGGCCGCGACTACCCCGCCTACGGGTTTGTATTGTTTACCCTCGGACATGGCCCTGCGTTAGATTGTGACGTCCATGTATGCCGATACCAGATCATCGTCGAGGATCTCGCAGCCGATGGCGAAGACCGCCCTCTGGCGATTCTCCATCTCGTCGGGATTGTACCACATGCGCACCTCCGAACCCGGCGTGTCGGCCGTGTTGACCGCCATGACAAGGTTGCGGCGGTCGGTGAAGATACAGAACTCGTGCGAGAGCGTCGACGACGCCAGTGCCGGATTGAGGTTCAGCTCGATAACCGGGAAACCGTGATACTTGAGCTGCCCGCGGCCGAACTGAGTATCCTCATATCCGCCCGGCATCGACATGTCGTCCAGATAGTCCTCATAGAGTTCGTACAGACGCGACGAGACGAAGAAGGCAACCTCACCCTCGGGATAGAGAGCCTTCAGACGGGGGCTCGACCCGCGTATGAGCTTGTCGAACAGCTCCTTGATCGAGTACTCGCCCAGCAGCTCCGTCAACTCGTTGCTCGACAGGTGCAGCGAACCATCCTTGATGCGCTCGGTCATGAGCTTCAACAGTCCGTCGAAGCTCGTGTAGCCCGTGCCGTACTCGTTGCCCTTGTCGCCGAGCCACAGATTCATGCGTATGCTGTCGGCGATGGCGTTGCGGAAGAGCTCCGTCTCGGCCGCCTCGAGCTCCGTGCCCGTCAGGTCCTCCATGTTCACGTCACTGCGGTTGGTTATCAGCTCGAACACCGTCGAGAAGTAGTCGGCCGCACCGAAAGCGTTCTCGGCCTTCACGCGCTGCAGCGGGATCGTCTTCTGATAGTGCGTGCTCTTGGTGCCGCCGCCCCACGACGACGCCTCGTCGAAACTCTGAAGCACGTTGCCCGTGCGGTCCCACAACTGCACAACCGTCGGAACGGGCATGTTGTAGAGTACGCGTATGCCGAGCGACTCGACCGACGGCCCGCTCAACAGCGGACGGAAAAAGATGGTTTCGAGCTCGCGGCCCGTGTAATTCTTGGGATTTACGATAATTCCAGACATGATTTTTCGATTTTTTCTGTTGTTATACATTCATTTGCGGCGGCTGCATCATCCGCGCCGCCATTGGGGCCGCCTCCACGGCGGCATCACCGCCGCGCGCCGCCCCGGCCGCTATCGCAGCGACGAGAAGACACGCGCATCCTCCTTGTAGGCAAGGGCGTTGGACTCCGAACTCAGCGGTTCGGTCGAGGGGTCCTCCGCCGCGCGCACCACACTGGCGCCATATCGGCGCTGGCCCTCGTCGAAGGCTACCGTCGAGGCCGACACGGCATTGCGCGCAAGGCTTTCGCGCTTCTCCTCCTCCGCCGTCGCCGTCTCAGTCTTTGCCGCCGCAGTCTTCGCGGCCGCATCCTTGGCCTCGGCCTCGTCACGGGCCGCACGCCGTGCCTCGCGGCGCGAGCGCACACGCTCCATGAACTTGTCCCAGCAATGGGCAAAGCGGCGAACCGCACACTTCACCACATCGCCCGCCACGGCCGCGGCCGCCTTCTCGACAACCTCGCACGTAGCATCCTTGTCGGGCTTCTCGGCCCGCGCCGAAGGTATCGTCTCGCTCTGGGCCGTGTCGCCGCCCTGCTGCGAGGACGTGTCCTCACCGCCGGCCGCCCCGTCACCCTTCTGCGGAGGCAGGGGCGTGCCCTCGGGAAGTATAACCCCCGTCATCAGCCCGTCGAAGATGCGGTCGGCAAGACCCGCCGATACGGCCTCCTCGGCCGAAAGCCAGCGGCCCCCGCCGTTGTTCTCGGCCATAAGCGCCGCGTAGAACTCCTCCCCGCGGCCCGAACGCTGGGCGTAGAGCTGCGCCAGACGTACGTCGGTCTTGTGCAGCAGCTCCGCACGCGAGGCCAGAGTCTCGGCATTGCCCTCGACCGCACACTCCGAATTGTGGATCAGGTAGAGGGCGTTCGACGAGATCTCGCGGCACCCCTCGTCCGCAGCCTGCGCTATGACCGTCGCGGCCGAAGCCGTATAGCCGTAGCAGCGTGTGGTGATACGCGCCCCGAGCGACCGCAACGCCTCGTATATGAGCAGCGCGTCGTTCACGTCGCCTCCCGTCGAGCGGATGTTCACTATTACGGCCGTCGCCGCTACCTCCGATATGCGCGCCACCTCGCGGCGGAACTTCTCGTAGGTCGCCACCCGGCTCTTGTCGCCGCCGAACTGCCGCTCCTCGGGTATGCCTATCGTGCCCTCGATGTCGATGTAACACGTCTGGGCTTCGTTTCTGATTGTGATTTTCGTTTGCATCGTTTTCTTTTTCGTTTTTTGTGGAATTAGGGATTCACGGGTGCGGGGTTGCGCGCCCCCGCACTCAATCCTCCGTGCAGCGCAGCATCAGACACTGCGCCTGACCCGTCGCCGCGTCGTAGCTCTCGACGGCACCCAGACGGTATAGCGCCGTCTCGACGCCGCGACCCAGACGGAACAGCGACCGCACATTACCCTGCCCCGAAGAGCCGTCCAGCAGCGCCGCCAGCTCGTGCGGCGCCAGCCGCACCGTCACCCGCACCTGCCGTCGCGACGCCTGCTGCCGCCACTGGGCATCGTAGCGGGTGTGGAGGCCCTCGGCGCCGTCACGGTCCTCGAAACAGAGGGTGAAGGGTTCATCCCCGGCCGCCAGCGTGCCGTCGAGACGCTGCGAGGCGTGGTGGAACGCCGCATAGGGATAGCTCCCGCCATACGAGGGGAATCCCCACCTCTCGCCCGCAGGCAGCGTCTTCATACCCTCGTACAGCACCACTCGCGCGGCCGTCTCCGTCTCGCCGTCGCGGTCGCCCACCTGCACCACCGACGCCGAGGGTGCCGAGGCGTAGACCTGCACGGCATTCAGCGAGGGGCAGAAGAGCCTGTTCACCTCACGCTGCTCGCCGCGCAGCGCCGCCTGCGACGCGGTGTCGAAGCTCCATTGCCCCATGACCGTGCCCGCCGCGTCGTTATACCGCGCCACGGCGCCCCCCTCGGAGCGGTATGCCAGCGTACGCCGTTCGTGCACCTCGCAGGCCATGTCCGACGACTCGACCGCCGCACTCCGTACCACACGTCCGCTCCAGTCGACAACGTCGTCACGCAGGTAGTCGTCGAGGCTCTCGACCGTGACCGTACGTCGCACCGTGTCGCTGCGGAAGACGAGGTTGAACATCTGGCCCACGGCCTCCAGAAACTCCTGCCCGCTCACCGCATAGTGGGCCATGTCGGCAAAGAGGATATGCGAGCCTGCGGCGGGCGCCGCCGAGAAGACCGGACGCAGACGGCATCCCGTGCCGAGGGTTACTCTCTGCCCGGGCTCGGCGCCGTGCAGGTACATGCGCACGAAGCTCTTCGCAACGCCCGCCGAAAGACGTTCGGGCGCCGTGCGCAGCGTCATCTCCACACGTGTGGTGCCCGTCTCGCCGACATGTCCGTCGTAGAGGGCCCAGTCGCCCGTATAGGGGTCGTATGATCCGTCCGCGGCGGCTACCTGCAACTCGCAGCGCGCCCCCGACGCCCCGGCCGGTATGCTCACCTCGGCCGTACGCGCCGAGAAGATCGCCAGCGCCGTAGTCTGCGTACCGTAACGGCACACGACACGGTATGTCGCCCCCGCCGCATGGCCGAAGACCACACACCGGTATGTCGTCCCCGCCGTGAGCGACTCCCTGCGGTCGATGAAGGGGTTGGCAAGACGGTAGGAGATGTCGCACCCCGAATCGACATAGAGAGCGTCGAAGCCCGCCAGACGCTCGCGCGTCAGGATACGGTAATCGGTCGTGTAGTCCATCACCAGCTCGAAGCCCACAGTCACCTCGCTCGTGGGGGTGAAACGCACACCCTCGCCGTCGATGGTGAGCGCACGGCCGTTGGCGTAGAGGTCCGGCGCGGCGGCCGGGTCGGCCGTCTGGACGAAGTTGCCCAGAGAGTTTGCCAGCACCAGAGGCGAGAGATAGACGCGTCCCATACCGTCGGCCTCGGCCGAAGCCTCCGACGTGCGGCCCGCGCAGAAGCCCATCGACGATGCCGCACGCTCGGTCGAGTCCGATGTGTAGCGGCCGCTCATGTAGAGGCGCTGCAGCAGCGGCCCCTCCATGAAGCTGCCCGCGGCTTCGTATCCCCCCGCCGCGAAGAGCGCCCGCATCAGCGCCCCCACACTCAGGAAGGGGTGGTAGTCCCCGACCGAACCGATACGCTGCGGCGAATAGATGCTCGTCGAGCTGTACGAGGCGTCGTAGCTGTCGCGGTGCACGGGCAGGAACTTCACGGGCGACGAGTCGTCCCAGCTCGCCATAACCGTATCGCCGTCCAGCACGGCATCATAGTCGAGGGCTATGGCGTCGAAGTCGGTGCGTGCGGCCGTCTCGGCCCACGAGGCGGCATCCCCCGCCACGCGCACGACGTAGGTCACGCGCCCCGCGCCGTCACAGACCGCCCCCTCCTCCGCATCGAGCGGGCCGTCGGTGTCGGGCAGCGCCGCCGCCTCCACCGCCTCCAGCACGGCCGACCCCGAGAGCAGCACCGTGCCGTCGACCTCCACCTCGGCCTCATGGCGGCGGTCGTTGAAGCTCCCGCCGAAGATATCGGCCGCGCGTCCCATCACGGCATCGTTACACGGCGACGAGGGCAGGCGGAAGCTCATCGCACGCCCCGTACGCCCCGCCGAGGGGTCGGCCAGCGCCGCCAGATCGTACATCTTGCCGAAGCGCGGGAGTGACTCCTGTGCGGGCAGGTCGCACTCCACACCGTCTATACGCAGCCGTATCATAGGCGCGCCTCCTTTCTGCGCTCGCGCAGCGTCACCGCTATCGACCCCAGAGCGCCGCTGTCGGCCGTCATCAACGTATCGGTCAGGATATCCACCTCGCGGCTCTCATCCCCCTGAAGGAGCCATACGCGCGGCGAAACGATGATCTCGGCCAGCGCCGCGAGCTGCGCCCGCGGCTCGTATGCCGAGACTACGCGCAGCGTCGCGTCCCGCTCCACGGCCACCGTCTGCCGCCCCCCGGCCGTCATCACACGTCGGCGCGAGGCCATGACCGTCATGCGGCTGCTCACGGGGAAGGTGTAGAGTTCGGGCGCATGCTGGGCGTCGAGCCACGCCACACGCCGCGCCGTCGCCGTATTCTCCACCACGGTGTACTCTATCGTCGAGACCGCCGCGCCGTCGATCTTCACCGTCACGGTGAGCCGCTCCGGAATCTCGGCGAAGCCCTGCGGCGTCACGGCCACACACCGCTGCCCGCCCGAGGGCGGCGTCAGCGTAAGGTAGGAGTAGTTGTCACCGTATGCCTCGACCAACACCTCGGCCACGGCATCCGGCATCGAGAAGAACGACACCAGATCGTACTCCCCGGCCGCTATCATGCGCTGCTCGCTCTGCGCCTCGAGCAGCGTGTACAACGCCCCGAGGTCGACCTTCGCGGCGATGAAGTTGCGCACGGGCGCCGCCGTGCCGTTGGCCGTGACGGCCACCTTGATCTGCGCCCCCGTATCCACGACGGCACAACGCTCGACCCCCTCCGGAAGCCGGTAACGCACTGCGCTGCGCAGCACGGGCGCTATGTCTACCGTGCCGCCCGCGGATTCGTACAGGTACTTCGTGCCCAGACGCTCGCCGCTCTCGGCGTCGCTCACCACGATCTCGATGTCGCCCACTTCGCCCTCGCCGTCGACCGTATAGGGCAGGGCGTCGTAAAACGAGGTGTAGGCTTCGGGTATGGATGTGAATTTCATCTCTTGTGTCGGTTTGATTTGTTGTTTACTCTGTTTTTTTCTGTCTTTTCCGGGAAGGGAGGCCCGGCCGGTTATTCCTGAATGAAAAAATCATCAGCCGAAGATTTCAGGCACGCCCCCGCCGCCACTCATAAGTTTCGGGTGCACCGCCCCCGTCGGCAGAGAGTCTCAGGACGCGGGACGTACAGAAGATACGGGGCTGATCAGAAGAATGTGATGACATCGGCCGTTGCCGTCACCGCCACCTCGCCGTGGTTTGTGAGGGTGCGTGTCTGCGGCCGCACCGTGAGCTTCTCCACGGCCACAACAACATCGGCCTTCGACAGCGCGGTGAAGAGCTCCACAACATCCCCCTCAAGGCGTGCGTATGCCGCCTCCCGCTCCACGGCCGACATCTTCGCCCCCGCCTCCATGGCGTAGAGCGTCACGGCATAGGTCATGCGTCCGTGGCGCAGCCCCTCCATCGAGTCGAACTGCGGCGGCGCCAGCCACATCACGGGATAGGAGGTTATGGTCTGCGACATGTAACGTTCGTCGGCCGTGTGGAAGCCGTAGCCCGCGGCCGCGGCCAACTGCCCGATGGCATCTGTAAGATTCGTATGGTTCATATAAGGTCGGTTTATGTCGATAATTCTGTCGATATGATGTCGATATTATGTCTATTCAGTGTCGATAAACTTCAATAACTTTTTCCTTACGCGGCACAACACGTTATCAATTACATCCGTACGGCATGACTCACGGCTGTTGAAAACATCCCCGCGGCCGCTGTCGATATCCTGCGCCACACGGCCCGCACACTCATTTCGGCAATACGGTCCATATCCTTGCGGTCAAATTATTTGACCGGCGGCCGCCGCGCCCTCACACTTCAACCTTTTCCCTACGCAACAGCAACATACACGCGATTCCAACCTCGGCGCGGCAGCCCGATCAAATCTCTTTTATGGTTTGGACACGACAAATATAATATGTCAGGATGCGTTTGTCAAGTAATTTAACAATAAAAATTAAATTATTTGATATTTTATTTTATAATGCGTTGTATTTTAGGGTATTGAGAAAGTTAATTTTTTGAACGCATCGGATACCATCCCTAACGGCCGCAGAATTACCCCCCCCCTTCGCCCCGACGGGAGGAGAGAAAATATGGATCATAAGGATGGCACCCCGACGAGGCGAGGGAATATGGGTTTGGAGTATGGTCGCCGGTTGGAAAGATCAAACGCGAAAAATTCAAATAAAACGGGAAAGACAGAAACGGCAAGAATCGAAACTGGCGGCCAAAACGGAGTGGCGGCGTGGGGGCAGGGGCTGAATCGGGAACGGTCAAAAGGTAATAAAAGATTCCAAAAGGGACGAAAAGCGACGAAAAAGCGTTGCAGAGGTTGTTTTTTGTTAAAATACCGTTAAATTTGTAGACCGCAGACGGCGCGGAACCCCAACCCCCGCACCGCCATTGCCAACAACCTTAAAACTACACGACCGACCCATGAAACGCCTTTTAATGATCATTGCCGCGCTGGCATTCGTACAGGGGCTTGCGGCGCAGGCCCTGAGTCCCGAGGAGCTCGCCAAGCGGGCCAAGCGCAAGAACCTCACAGTCAAGGAGTGGAACACCGACTCGCAGAAGAAGACCCGCTGGCTCGACCATCTGACCGTCTACGACTCGAAGGGGCGCAAGATCGAGGAGGCCGAGTACAACAAGTTCGGGCAGATCGAGCGTGTGACGTGCGAGTACGACCCCGTGACCGACATGATCGTCAAGGAGGTTGTCTACAACGACCGCAACAAGCCGGTGCGCATACGCAAGTACGAGTACAACGACGACGGCACCAAGTGCAAGCAGTACAACTACCTTCCCGACGGCAAGCTCTACACCGTAAAGATATTCGAATACATATTCGAGGAGTGAGGCCCCGCCTGCGGCAAGGCAGCGGCATGCCCGCCACCGGCAGCCGCCCCGACCTAACCTGACCTAACCCTACCAACACAGACACTATCCCGCACAATCGGACGCGGCCCCACGACAGCCCGCATGTGCGTAACGGCGTAAGCGACATTCCGTTACGGCACATTGGGGAAGTGGTAAAATCACCGTTATCATGAACTTCGAGCAGCTCAACGACCTCGCCGTATGGCGGCGCATGCCGACACTCGACCTCGACCGCATAGCGGCCGTGCGTCTGATGAACCGTGTCGACACGAAGTACCTTGTGGACGAGCGCCGGTGCATGGAGCTGCTGGAGCTGGCGGCCGACCAATATTATGTCCAGATCATAGACGACTGCCGCGCCTGCCGCTACGCCACGCTCTATTACGACACGCCGCAGTGGGATATGTACCACCTGCACCACAACCGCCGCCTCACGCGCCAGAAGATCCGCACACGCACATACGTCGAGACGGGCGTGACATATCTCGAGGTTAAGAACAAGAGCAACAAGGGCCGCACCCACAAGCGGCGCATGGCCCTCGACCGCTCGCTCTTCGCGGCGGCCGCCACCGACACCGCCGCTGCCGACTTCCTGCGGCGCGAGGCCCGCTATGCACCCGAAACGCTGAGCCCCTCGCTTGCCACGCGCTTCGTGCGCGTGACGCTCGTCAACCACGCCATGACCGAACGCCTGACCATAGACTTCGACCTGCACTTCGACAACGTCCGCGCCGCCGGCGGCGGAAATAAGGATATGAACGGCTGCGGGGATATGGATATGAACAGTCGCGGTAATACGGATATGAACGGCCTCGAGAATATGGATATGAACGGCTGCGGGAATAACGGTATAAGAGGTGTGGATAACGGTTCCGGGCCCGCTGCTGCCGCCTCGTTCGGCCATACGGCCTCGCTCGGCCGCCTTGTGGTCATCGAGCTCAAGCAGGATGCCCTCGCCCCCTCGCCCATGAAACAGATACTCGCGCAGCTGCGCGTCAAGCCCTTCAAACTGAGCAAATACTGCATAGGCGAGGCGCTGACCAACCCCCTTGTGAAACATAACCGCTTCAAGGCCAAGATACGCGCCATCGGGAAGATGGCCGCACACGACAGCAACATAAACGACATGCTATGATACAACAGGATTTTCCCGACTTCGATCCCTCGATTGCCGAGGAGTTCGGATACGACATCACCCACCAGCTGAGTTTTCTGGGGGTGCCGCTCTGCGATACGCAGAACCTCATACACCTTCTGATGCGCTTCGCCTTCAACCTCATCGTGGCGTGGATCATCGTCCGCTTCTGCTACTACCGCAAGAGCCAGCGCAAGGACTACGTTCTGACCTTCATGCTCTTCAGTTCGGCCATGTTCATGCTCATCTTCCTGATGGAGAACGTCAACCTTCAGATCGGACTGATGCTGGGTCTGTTCGCCATCTTCGGCGTCATACGCTACCGCACGGAGACGGTACCCGTGCGCGAGATGACATACCTGTTCGTCATCATCGCCACGTCGGTCATAAACGGACTCGCACTCAACATATCCTACGCCGAGCTCTTCGCAGCGGACGTGCTTGTGATCGGGGTACTGTGGCTTCTGGAGAGCCACCTGCTGCTCAGGCACACCTCGGCCAAGCTGGTCATATACGAGAAGATCGACCTCATCGTTCCCGAGCGGCGCGGTGAGATGATCGCCGACCTCGAGCGGCGCCTCGGCCTCAAGATCGACAAGGTGGAGGTTGGACATGTCGACTTTCTGCGCGATGTGGCCTTCGTCAAGGTCTACTATACGCTCCCCGAAGGCGAGCAGAACACCATCGACAACATCACCAAACCCAACCAGTTCATCCAGTAACCGCAGGGACGGGGCGTGACAACTCCGCCCTCCATGATTTCAATCAGAGCCATTCGCCCAATGGCGAAACTGTCGAGTTTAGCAATTTCCACATCGGTCAACTGACATTTTCTGAGTATTCGATTCAAATATGATCAAACAGGCTACTACCATCGACGAGCAAATAAAGCTATTGAAATCCCGCGGCATGGCCGTTCCAGACGAAGATAAGGCAAAAGAGATACTGATGGATATCGGATTCTACCGATTGGGATTCTACGCCTTTCCATTCGAGAAGAGTTTCCCGAGTTTGACAAACCGCAGCCATGAATATAAGCCTGACAGCTCCTTTACCGATGTCGTTGAGCTCTACTACTTCGACTACGATTTGAGAAAAATATTGACGTACTACCTCAACCGCATAGAAATAAATCTGCGAACCTACATCACATATACGATTTCCAACCACTACAAAAAATCGCCTACATGGTTTGTGGATCCGAGCATAATGTACCCCTCGTACATAGCAGATTTCGAGCATAAAGTATACAAAACCATCCGCGAGAACCCCGTAATCAAACGTCATCACAGCCGATACAAAGATCTCTATGCTCCGGCATGGAAAACTATGGAGTTCATGACGCTGGGCAATATATGCTCGCTGTTCAACAGCCTTAAGGACAACAATCTCAAAAAACAGATCGCACGACACTACAAGTGCGGACTGGCTATCTTCCTGAATTACCTCGAGACCATACGCGTCATCCGCAACACTTGCGCCCACGGCGGTTGCATATACAACATATCGCTCGCAAAATCCATAAAAAGCAGTCCCCAAGTGCCAATTTCGGGAGACGAGCGCCATAATATACGCGGCGTAATAAGAGTCATATCGTTTATGATCGGCATTATCTCGGAGAACAGAAAAAATGACCTCCATCGCGAGATTACGGCGCTACTCGATTACCCCAGAAACCGTTTTACAAATGATATCATCTCCTTATGTACGGGATTCACAGTAAAATAATATGGCAGAAAATTTGCAAACCGTCGATTTAGACATTATCTTTGTACCATCAAAGTGCCCGTATCGGCAGGTCTCGATATCTGCACTATAAAAAAGATGGCAGGAACCTCTGGCAACAGGGGTTCCGTTTTTTTGCAACAGACGTACCGAACACGACATCTATGCCGTCATCGCTTTTATGCTGTGATACGGTTTCACGAATATCAATTATTCAAATATTCCATAATGAGCCGTCGGGATTCGTCTTATGCGAAAAAGAGTTATCTTTGCAACCGCGCGTCGGGGGAGCCTCCGGCCGCGGCGGCGCACGCCCACGCCACACGGAGTGAGGGTATGCGCCGCGCATTCACACCACTTTCACAACCGCATACGATGGAATCCGAAATACTCAAGGGTCTGAACGAGGCGCAGCGCGCCGCCGTCATCAACTACGACACACCGTCGCTCATCATCGCTGGCGCGGGTTCGGGCAAGACGCGGGTGCTCACCTCGCGCATAGCCTACATGCTGGAGCAGGGTGTCGCGCCGCAGAACATACTGGCGCTGACCTTCACCAACAAGGCGGCGGAGCAGATGCGCAGCCGCATCGAGCAGATGGTAGGCGGCAAGAGCCGCTACATACGCATGGGTACGTTCCACTCGGTCTTTTCGCGCATCCTGCGCGAGAATGCCGAGCGCATAGGCTTCACGTCGAGCTATACGATCTACGAGCCCTCGGATGCCAAGAACCTCATCAAGACGATCTGCAAGCAGATGCAGCTCTCGGACGACAAGTACAAGCCCAACCGCATACTCTCGCGCATATCCTACGCCAAGAACTGCCTTGTGACGCCCGCGGCCTACGTCGCCAACGCGGCCTACGCGGCCGAGGACCGGCAGGCGCAGATACCCCACTTCGGGGACGTATATGCCGAGTATTGCCGGCGCTGCAAGCAGAACGGGGCTATGGACTTCGACGACCTGCTGCTGCAGACCAATATCCTGCTGAGGGACTGCCCCGACGTACTGGCGCGCTATCAGGATCTGTTCCAATATATACTGGTTGACGAGTATCAGGATACCAACTATGCGCAGTATGTGATCATACGGCGTCTGGCGCTGCGCCACTCGCGCGTCTGCGTCGTGGGCGACGATGCCCAGAGCATCTATTCGTTCCGCGGCGCCAAGATCGAGAATATCCTCTCCTTCCGCAACGACTACCCCGACGCGAAGGTCTTCAAGCTGGAGCAGAACTACCGCTCGACGCAGACGATCGTCGACGCGGCCAATTCGGTCATCGAGCACAATGCGCGGCGTATGGAGAAGCGATGTTTCTCGCAGGGGGCCAAGGGCGAGCGCATACGCATCATCCACTCCTACACCGACCGTGAGGAGGCCGACGCCATAGCCACGGCGCTGCGCGACCGCCTCCGCTCGACGGGGGACGGCTGGGAGGAGGCGGCGATACTCTACCGCACGAACAACCAGTCGCAGGCGCTGGAGACGGCGCTGCGGCGGCGCGGCATACCCTACCGCATATATAAGGGGAGCTCGTTCTACGACCACAAGGAGATCAAGGACATGCTGGCCTACATACGCCTCGTGATCAACCCGCGCGACGACGAGGCTTTCCGCCGCGTTGTGAACTACCCGGCGCGCGGCATCGGCGAGACTACCGTTTCGCGCATCGAGCAGATGGCTCGCGCCGAAGGGTGCTCGATGTGGGAGGCTCTCGACGCCCTTATCGCCTCGCCCGAGGCTGCGGCCGACGCCGCCACGCGCGCCATCGTGCGCAAGGCGTCGGAGTTCGTCACGCTCATACGCTCGCTGGAGGAGGCGCGCCGCGACCGCCCGCTCTACGACTTCGGTCTGGAGGTGGCTTCACGGTCGGGCATACTGGCCCTCTACCGCACGGAGAACACCCCCGAGGCCACGAGCGCCATCGACAACATCGAGGAGCTGCTGAACTCGATGCAGCTCTTCCGCGAGCAGTGCGAGGCCGAGATCCGCAACGGCGAACGCCCCGAGGAGGACCAGCCCACGGTCGAGGAGTGGCTCCAGAATATCATGCTGCTCACAGACATGGACCAGCAGGACGACGGCGGCGGCAAGGTCACGCTCATGACCGTACACTCGGCCAAGGGACTCGAATACAAGTATGTATATATCGCGGGCATGGAAGAAAACCTCTTCCCGTCGCAGCGGGCGCTCGAGACGCCCGACGGCATCGAGGAGGAGCGGCGACTCTTCTACGTAGCGCTGACGCGGGCCAAGTGCGAGGCCGTGCTGTCGTTCTGCGAGATGCGTTTCAAGTGGGGCAACATGGAGTTCTCGCAGCCGAGCCGCTTTCTGTCGGAGATCGACCCGCAGTTTGTGGACAGCGACTGCGACCTGAGCCGCCGCAACCCAACATCCCCGCGCGAGGATGACGGCCGCGGCTTCGACGACTTCGACGGCTACGACCGCAGCGGCGCCGCACGCCGCACGACATACGGACAGCGCCCCTACGGCGGCGCGAGACAGGGATACGGCACCCAGCATGCCGAGCAGCGGCGTGACGGCCGCACGGCCATCGAGGAGCTGCGCCACCGCTACGACGTGCGCTACCAGCAGCAGCGCGCCGCCACCCAAACATCACCGGCAGCCGCGCAGCGCAGCGTGGGGCCCGATCCGCGCCTTGTGTCGCAGCCGCAACGGACGGAGAATCTGCGCCGCATACCCGTCACGCCGCGTAACGACGTCGCGCCGGCCTCACCGTGCGGCTACGCCGTGGGCGAGAGGGTCGAACACCCGAAGTTCGGCGCGGGCACCATCGTCCGCATCGAGAGCATCACCACCGACCACAAGATCGTTGTCGACTTCGGCTCCTACGGCGAGAAGACCCTTCTGGCCCGCTTCGCCAAGCTGCGCAAACTCTGACACCCACCCACCATATTCCGACATACGGCCGCCACACCCGCCCCCGATAGAGGATGATGTGTGGCGGTCGTATTCATACTCCTCGCTGGGGGCATACCATCTTCCCTAAATAAATACACGCCGCGGCGGAAAGCGTCGCATAAGGCGTCAAAGCTGTCGCATAGCGTCCGGGCGAGGGTGTCGGGGGACGGAGTATGGGGTGCGGGTGCAACAATGACGAAAAAATTTGTTACATTTGTACGAATTTGTACCTTATATCTCCGCGCATGACCCTCAAACAACGATACGACGGCGTCATAGAGTGGTTCTCGGCCAACATGCCGTCGGCCGAGAGCGAGCTGCACTATGAGAATCCCTACCAGCTTCTGGTGGCGGTGATGCTCTCGGCGCAGTGCACCGACAAGCGCGTCAACATGACCACGCCGGCGCTCTTCGCGGCCTACCCTACGCCGCAGGCTCTGGCCGCGGCTACGGCCGAAGAGATATACCCCTACATACGCAGCATCTCCTACCCCAACAACAAGGCGCGCAGCCTCGCCGCCATGGCGCGGATGCTCTGCACGGAGTTCGGGGGCGAGGTCCCGAGCGACCTCGAGGCGCTGCAGCGTCTGCCGGGTGTAGGCCGCAAGACGGCCAACGTCGTGGGGGCGGTCATCTGGCACAAGGAGGTGATGCCGGTCGATACGCATGTCTTCCGCGTCTCGGCGCGCATAGGGCTCACGCGCGGGGCCCGCACGCCCCTTCAGACCGAACTGCAGCTCGAGAAGAACATCCCGCACCACCTGCTTCCCGTGGCGCACCACTGGCTTATCCTGCACGGACGCTACGTCTGCACGGCACGCGTACCCCATTGCGACACATGCGGCATATCTGCGTGGTGCCGCCATCACGCCGAAGCCACAAAAAAGGCCGCCGACAAGAGTGCCGACAAGAATACCGATAAGAGTGCCGACAAGAATACCCCCAAAAGCCGCGTCCGGGGCGCGAAACAAAAAAATCCGTCGAGGCCGCAGCGCCGAAACAATAAAAACATATATCTTTGAGGATTCCCGCCCTGCGGGCGGGCCGAAAAACAACCCCTAAAAACAAGATTTCAACGATTATGAAGACAACAGCATCGAAACTTACGGCAATGCTGCGCCGCACGGCCGCCGCTCTTGCGATGACGGCGACGGCGGCAGCCGCACTCGTGCTTCCGAGCTCGTGCAAGGAGGACAAGAAGACCGACCAAGAGAAGAAGTATGTCGAGGGCGTCATAGTCCCCGCCAACAACGTATCCGACTGTTCGATGTCGGAGGCCAACATCACCGTCACCTTCGAGACGGCGGATGCCTACACGCTCGAGGCCGACAAAACGGATATGATCACCATAGCCGCCGGGCAGGAGAAGGGCGACGCGGCGGGCAAGCACTCGGTGCGCGTGACCATCTCGCGCAACGACACCTCGGAGGAGCGCACGGGACAGATATTCATCACGGTCAAGGGCTACAACCGCACACTGCTCTATCAGTTCGTGCAGTCGGCGGGCGCGGAGGATGCCGTGGTGACGTGGATCGACCAGCGCCTGTCGAAGGAGTACTACTGGCTTGACGAGTACAACGAGAAGCGCTCGTCGTTCGACTTCTCGCTCACCTACGACAAGTTCCTCTCGTCGTCGCTTCTGCAGCTGACGACCAACGAGATGGACGGCGGCCGCTACAGCGACGGCTCGCGCTACATCTACTCCTACATCATACGTACGGGCGCTGCGGGCACATCGTCCGCGACGCGTACGGCACCCAAGGTGACGGGTCTGGGACTCTACCTGACCAATACCGTCTGGTCGCTCGACGCCCAGCGTGTAGGTTTTGCCGTCGAGCACGTCTACCCGGGCTCTCCGGCCGAGGCCGCAGGCATACAGCGCGGCGACATCATCTCGCAGGTAAACGGCGCCGACATCACCAGCAGCAACATGCAGCAGTTATGGTCGAACCTCAACTACAACGCCTACACACAGGTGTCGCTGCACAAGATCAACTGGTGGGCCACCGACCTCGAGGACGAGAACTCGCAGATGGACGTCACGCTCACGGCCGCAGCCTACAACGAGAATCCCGTGGCCTATCACGGTGTGCTTGAGATGCCCGAGAGCATAGCCGACAAGCCCAACAAGATCGGATACCTCTCATACCTGAGCTTCGACGCCGACTACGACGCCGACCTCGAAACGGCCATGGCCGACCTGAAGGCCGCAGGCGTCACGGACCTGATCCTCGACCTGCGCGACAACGGCGGCGGCTCGGTCAATTCGAGCATCAAGCTGGCGAGCATGATCCTCGATGCCTCATACGCGGGTAAGGTCTACGCCGAGCTGCGCCGCAACCCCGCCAACCCCTACGGCGATGACACCTGCCTGCTGACCGAGCAGACGACCAATCTGGGCATCAGGCACCTCTACATCATCGCCACGGGCAATACGGCCTCGGCCAGCGAGCTGGTAATATCGGGACTTCGCGGCCTTGACGTTCCCGTCACGATTGTCGGTGCGCGCACCGAGGGCAAGAACTGCGGTATGGATGTCATGGTCCGCACCATCGACCGCTACGACTACGAGTTCGCGCCCATCCCCTTCCTCAACTACAACGCCAAGGGCTTCAACGAATTCTCGGACGGCTTCGAACCCGATGTCGACATTGCCACCTACTTTAAGGACGACGCAAACCAGAGCCACGTCAACAACGCCAGCATGTTCCCGATGCCTCTGGCACCGTGGGGCATGGCCTCTTACGACATAGCCCTTATGGAGACGATGATGCGCATCACGGGCGGCACCTTCAAGACCGAGACAGCCGAACCGGCGCCTGCGGCCGTCACGCGCGGTCTGGCGCCTTCACGCATCACCCTGCAGCAACCCGAGCGTCCGGGCATGACCCTTACGGAGCAGGAGCGCGAGCAGATCCGCCAAGCGTCAGCAAGATAACCCAAACACGACGATATGATACAACGCAGCACAATCGCCGCTACAGCCCTATGCTTGGCGGTGATCGTCGTTACGGCACCCGCCGCGGCGGCGACAGAAAAACAAGGGACGGCGACCGAACAACAAGGGACGGCGGTTCTATCTTGGAAAAACGGCCCGGCAACGGAACAGGATACCCCGTCGGCAGATTACCGCATCACACACGGGCCCTACCTTCAGGCCCTGACATACGATGGCGTGACGGTAGCCTTCACCACCTCGGAGCGGGGGTTCTCGCGTGTGGAGGTACGTCGGAGCGACGACCCGAGCGCCGTACGCACGTGCGTCACGGTCAGCGATGGCCTTGTCGAGGCTTGGAACACGATGAACGCCATACGTATCGACTCGCTCGATGCCGCCACCGGGTATGAGTACCGCATCGTCTCGACGCGTATAGATAAGTTCGACCCCTACGACGTGCGTTACGGCGAGAGCGTCACAACGCCGTGGTACGCCTTCCGCACGCCCGACCCCGCGGCGCGGAGCTTCACCTTCGTTGCCATGAACGACATACACGACACGCCGCAGAAGTGCCGCCGCCTGCTCGAGACACAACCTCTCGACGAGGCGCAGATGGTCTTCTACGTGGGCGACATGATGAACTACTTCGAGCGTGAGGACCAACCCTACGAGAGCTTCATCGATGTCTCGACCGATCTCTTCGCGCGGCACAAGCCCTTTGCCGTCGTGCGGGGCAACCACGAGACGCGCGGACGTCTGGCCCGCACCTACAGCCGATACATCCACAACACGCCCGAGGGCCACTACTACGGCTTCTACACATTCGGCGACACGGCCGTGGTGATGCTCGACTGCGGCGAGGACAAGCCCGACAGCCACGAGGTCTATGCCGGCCTTGCGGCCTTCGACGCCTACCGTCTGGAGCAGGCGGCATGGCTGCGCGAGGTTCTGCGCAGCCGCGAGTTCCGGCGTGCGCGCCACCGCATCGTGCTGCTGCACATACCTCCCGTCGACGAGCGTATGGCCTCTCAGGACGAGGCCCTCGTGGGGGAGATGCTGCAATGGCACGGCAACGTGCATTGGGGAGAGATTCTGCTGCCGCTGCTCGACGGCACGCGTATCGACCTTATGGTCACGGCACACCAGCACTCGTTCCACCTTCTGGAGCCTCTGCGGGGCGTGCACGACTTCCCGATCATCATCAACGACAACCGCAGCGCCCTGACCGTACGCTGCGACGGCGAGGGCATACGTGTGCGCGCCACCGACATGGACGGCACGGTCAAGCTCGACACACTCTTCGAGTAGCCCCCGCCGCGCCGCACAACAGCCGCGCCGCCAAACAACAGAAAACGATACGGGCCGACACCTCGGATGGGGGCCGGCCCGCGCCGTATATGGGTGTAAGGGTCAACGGTCGCCGAAACGGAAGACGTAGGGCATATAGGCATATATACCCTTTCGGCCGATCATGCTCTCGATGCGGCGGTACTCGCCGTAGAGGTCGCCCAGCTCGTTGCGGGCGGTGATCTGCTCGCGCACCTTGATGTTGAGGGTGCTGAGCATGGCCATCAGACCTGTCATCTCGTCCGTAAGCTCGACGATCTGGTAGTTGTCTCCGAGGCCGGCCTTGTCCACGGCCACGGCCAGCGCGGCCTTGAGTCCGCCGCACGTATCGACAAGTCCTATCTGCTGGGCCTCGCCGCCCGACCATACGCGGCCGCCCGCCAGATCGAGCACCTTATCTATTGGGAGGTTGCGGCCCTCGGCCACGAGTGCCGTGAAGCGCGCATAGACACGGTCCACGCCGCGCATGATGGCCGCATACTCAGCATCGTTCAGGGGCTCCATGCCCGAGGCGGCGTCGGCATATCGGTTCGTGGTGACGGCGTCGTACGTAATGCCGAGCTTGTCCTTGAGCGCCTTGCCGAAGGCGGGCAGCTGGCCGTATACTCCGATCGAACCCGTGAGGGTCGTGCGGTCGGCGACGATGGCGTCGGCCGGGGCCGAGATGTAGTATCCGCCGCTGGCGGCCGTCTGTCCCATCGATATGATCACGGGCTTCTTGTCGCGCAGAAGCTCCATCTGGCGCCATATTATGTCGGCGGCGAGGGCGCTGCCGCCGGGCGAGTTCACACGTACCACAACGGCGGCAATGTCATCGTCGTCGATGGCGCGCTGCAGCGTCTGCGAGAAGTCCGTGGCGTAGATGTTGTCGTCGGGGCCGCTGCCGTCCATAACCATGCCGTCGGCATAGACTATGGCCACCTTGGGCGCCGTGATGTTCGACACGTCGGGCATGATGTTGGCGGCGTAGTCACCCAGCGATATGAACTCGGGATCGGAGATGCCGTAGTCGGCCTCCATCGTCTCCATCACCTCGTCGACATACATCGTCCCGTCGACGAAGTTGTGCTCCTCGGCCTCCTGCGGCAGCATCACCTCCAGATTGTCGGCCAGACGGTTCAGCTCCGCCTCGTCTATTCCGCGTGCCGCCGATACGGCCTCCGTCAGCACACCCCACAGATTGTCGGCCAGCACCTGCGTCTGCTCACGGTTCTCGGGCGACATGTCGGTGCGGATGAAGGGCTCGACGGCGCTCTTGTACTTGCAGGCCGTGGGTCGCAGGATCGTCATCTCGACCCCCAGCTTGTCGATCAGGCCCTTGAAGAAGAGTGTGCTCATCGAGAGGCCCGCCCACTCGAAGCTGCCTTCGGGCTCGATGTAGATGCGGTCGGCGGCCGTCGCCAGATAGTATCCCCACTGCGTGTAGATCGAGTTGTAGGCCACGACGAACTTGCCGCTCGCGGCCTTGAATTCGAGGATCGCCTGCCGCAGCTCCTCGATGGCGGCGATCTCGGCCGTGCCCATACCCGAGAGGTTGATATATATGCCGCTTATGCGGTCGTCGGCCGCGGCGGCCTCGATGGCGCGCAGCGCGTCATAGAGTGTGAGCTGCCCGCCCATGCTCATGGTCGCGAAGTTGAACTGCGACATGGGGTTGCGCGAGGGTGCGTCCACAAGGTTCTCACGCAGGTCTATGCGCAGCACGGCCTTCTCGGGCACGGCCACCACCTCCGCCTGCATGAGGCTCGAAAGGCTCGAAAAGAGCCCCAGCCAGAACAGTCCCGACAGCACGCTGCCCGCAACTACGGCCAGCAGCGAGGCAAGGAAGACCTTGCCGAACGAGAGATGTCTCTCCTTTTTTCTGATCTCTTCCATACGGTTATGTTGTTTATTACGTTAATCCTTGGACGGATGATATGTTGCAAAGATACGAAAACTCGCTCACATACGGATGGATTTCAGAGGAATAATGCAAAGTGCTTGGACGAGAAAGGGATAAGTCGTTTTGTTCCACATTCTTCCATTTGAGGTTTTTGACCTGTTTTTGGGGAGTTAGGCAAACAAATCGCTACTTATCCGTTGCCTTTTCGGGATTGAAAATAGGTATGAAATTTACTTCCAAAACTGTTTTTCTACCCCTGTTCACCACCGCAAGAACGCTGTTCTGTCTGTTTTTTGCTAATGCAAAGTTAGTCAAAATTTTCCGTATCAGGAAAAAATACAGTCTCAGATTGGAAGTCAAGGGGGCTTTTTCTATATTCCGCTATATTTTTCATGCCATTCATTTGCTCGCTATATAATAATTTTGCAAACAAAGGAATAGGTTATGAATCAGGCAAATGTAAAGGTGTCGTTCTACCTGAAAAAGAGCGAGGCGGATGCCAATGGAGAGTGTCCGGTAATGGCTAAGTTGAACATCGGGAAGTACTCCGAAGCGGCATTCAGCGTGAAGATGAAAGTTCCGCAATCCCGATGGACTTCGGGGCGTGCGTCCGGCAAGAGTGTGGCGGCAAAGGAAATCAACAACCGGTTGGATGAGATCCGTGCGGTGGCGTTGAGTATCTATAACGAGCAGTCTGCCGTCCGTGACGGTGTGACCGCTGAGGAAGTGAAAAGCATTTTGCTTGGAATGGCAAGCGGGCAGGAAACACTGTTGAGCTATTTCAGGCAATTCATCAACAATTTTGAAAAGCGGGTTGGAGTCAACCGCACAGCCAAAAGTTTGCAGGCATACCGCAATGCCTATAGGCACATTGAGAAGTTTCTGCAAAAAAAATACAGGCTGACGGATATTCCTTTCTCGGCATTGGACCGCTCCTTCATCGACAAATACGACCTGTACCTTCGTACAGAACGCAATCTCGCTCCCGGAACCGTCATCAACCTGACCGTCCAACTGAAAACCATCGTGGGTGAAGCTATAGCTGACGGTATCATTACCGCTTATCCATTCATGGGTTACGAGCCGGTTCGTCCGAAAGCGGTGCAGAAGTATCTTACCGACGAAGAGCTGCAACGGCTTATGACCACTCCGCTTCACAGGCAGACACTTTACCTTGTCCGTGACATGTTCCTGTTTTCCTGCTTCACCGGCATTTCATACAGGGATATGCGCTCGCTGACAAAAGAAAACCTGTCGCTTGCGGAAGACGGCACATGGTGGATTAAAAGTGCCCGCCAGAAGACCAAGATAGAATTTGAAATCCCCTTGTTGGACTTGCCGTTACAGATCCTGAAAAAGTACAGTGATACCGCTTCTGATAACAGGCTGCTACCGATGTATTGTAACTCTATGCTGAATCTCTACCTGAAAGAGATTGCCCGGATTTGCAACATCAACCGTCCGCTGGTATTTCACGCGGCCCGCCATACCTACGCCACGGAAATCACCCTTTCGCATGGAGTTCCGCTTGAAACCGTCAGCAGGATGCTCGGACACAGCCGGATTGAAACCACACGAATTTACGCGAAAGTGACCGATGACAAGATCGATACCGACACAAGGACTTTGAACCAGAAAATATCGGAACGCTTCTCCGTCGTGATTTGATTACCTCTTAAAAAACATGGATATGGATAAGAATATGGAAAACCAGAATATCAAACGGCGCAGCACTTTTGCCGTATTGTTCTATATCAACCGCACGAAAGTACGCAAGGACGGTATGTGCCAGTTGTTGTGCAAGGTAAGCATTGATGCCGAATGGGCACAGATAGGAACCAAAGTATCCGTCAATCCCTCCATCTGGAATCCCGACAAAGGACGTGCCGACGGGCGGAGTGAAAATGCAGTTACGGTGAACCGCGCCATAGATGACCTGACAGACGAGATAACCGGACATTACGACAGGATAAAGAACAGTCTGGGGTTCATTACAGCGGAACTTGTCAAGAATGCAGTCAAAGGCATCGGGCAGAAACCACTTACCCTGCTTGCCTTGTTCAGGGAGCATAACGAGGAGTTCAAGAAGCGTATCGGGATAGACCGCATACAGGAAACATACGACTCCTACAAGCGTTCCTACAAGCACCTTTCCGCTTTTGTTCAGGAGAAGAAAGGCGTGGAGGACGTGACATTGAGAAGCCTTGACCGTGCGTTTTATGACGACTTCGAGTTGTTCCTGCGCACGAACCGCAACCAAAAACCCAAGACCGTACATGAACACCTGTACCGCCTGAAGAAGCTGACAATGCGGGCGGTCAGCCAGGGGACATTGCGCCGTGACCCTTACTGCCGCCTGCATCCCGAACTGCCAAAAAGAAAAAGCCGGCACATGAAATTGGAGGACTTGAAGACACTGATGACCACCCCGGTGGAGAAGCCTCAACTGCAATTCGTAAGGGATATGTTCATTTTCTCGACATTTACCGGATTGGCGTATGCGGACTTGAAAAAACTGTCGGTCAATGATGTCACGCAGGCTGAGGACGGCACATGGTGGATTCACATCCACAGGCAAAAGACGGATACGCTTTCGTCTGTCCGCCTGTTGGATATTCCCCTTCAAATCATCGAGAAATATCGTAGCCAAAGAACCGGGGACAAGGTATTCAATGTTTACAATCGTGGATATTTTATAACATTGACACGAGAGCTGGGACAGGTATATGGCTTTGATTTGACCTACCATCAGGCCAGGCATAATTTCGGGACCCACATCACCCTCTCGCTCGGTGTGCCGATAGAGACGGTCAGCCGCATGATGGGACACAACTCCATTTCCACCACCCAGCTGTATGCCCAAGTAACGGACACCAAAGTGGACGAGGATATGAAACGGCTAAAGTCCACAGGTTTCGGAAAACAGATACAGCTTTGCGAAGAAGATTTCATCGTCAAGAAAAAACGGGGAAGAAAGTCTGAAATGGCATAAAATAAAAACGGAGAAATGCCCTTTGTAAAAAGGAAATCATTTCTCCGTCTCTTTTAGTGAACGATGCTATACCCATCGTTGTTCTTCCCGGCAACGCTTGTAGGAATCCTCCAGTATCTTCAGAATATCCGATTCCTTATACAGAGTCTTGCCCTGCACCATGTAATAAGGAACCACCCCGAATGTCCGGTACTCCTGCAATGTGCGCCTGCTTACCCGCAGGACTTTGGAGAGTTCCTCGTCAGTGAGGAAGCGCTCACCGTTAAAGAGGGATTTCGGCATCTTCTCAATCACGGAGAGCATCTTCTCCATTTTTTCCAGCCCTTGAAACATCACGTCGATCCGAGGGTCTTTGTCGTCCAAGAAATGATAGCTCATAATCTGCTTTTTATTAAAGGGTGATAATTCAAATCCAACAATCTCTGTACGTCTTCAGGCTTGTAGAACAGCTTGTTCTTGATACGGCTGAAAGGCAATATCCCTTTGTTGCGATATACCTGTAGTGTCTTCTTGTTGATGCGAAGCACATCGCACACCTCCTGATTATCCAGCCAGTTTTTCAAGCCGAGGTCCTCGGCCGGACGGCATACCCGCGTCATCCGTTCCTCAAAATCACAGAACCGGACACGCAATTCTTCAAAAGTCTGTTTGTCAACACATATTATTTCCATAATCCTTGCTTCATTTTAATTAAACATTTGGCTGATGTCTGAACCTCGCCGGCAATGACTTGCCCTTTTGGTTGAGGAACGCCTCCACTTCGGATGCCTTGTAGTAGGTTCTCCCGTCAATCATGTAATAGGTCACGAGCTTCTTCTGGCGGTAACGCGCCAGCGTGCGTTTGGTGATGCCGAGCAGCCGGCACAGGTCGTAGTTGTCCAAGAGCGTGTCGCCGTCCAGGCATTCCTTCAGCTTGTTCATACGCTCCAATGCCCGCTCTATCCTGTCGAACCGTTCCATGATTTGGGCGAACATCTCGCTGTTTATCTGTAACATGAGTAATCTGTTTTAAGTGTAACTTATCGTTTGCTTACACCTTGTTGCGCAACAGGTTATATCATATTATAAGGCCAACAGCGTACCAATGACACCGATAGACACCAAGAGGAACTGATATAACATTGTATATCAGTGAAATAAAAATCTGAGGCTGTAAAAATGAATAAATGGCGAATCTTGCAAATTGCAAGATTTCCTTGCAGGATGCAATGGACTATCGCGAGGATTTGCGATAAATGAGACGGACAATCCCGTTTTTGAAAGCAACTGTCCTGTAAAGTTTCCAACGATTGACCGGAAGTCGATGCAGGCAGTCCGTACCGTTGCCTGTTGTCAGAGGAAGAATGTAGATGATGATTTCGTCAATGAGGTGGTAGATGGAAAGCCCGTGTAGCAAGTCAAGGCTCTTTGGGTCGGATATTTCTGAGGTAAAGGTAAAGGAGTCCGGTTTCTCGTCCTTTTCACAAATCAAGTCCAGCATGGGATAGCCGGGAAACAGCGTGAAGGTACTCCTCTCGTGCCAGAACGGGAAACCTTGGCTGTCCGTCTTCACCCATTGCAACAACTCTTCATTCGGGTCGGGAAGATAACCGTCCAATGTCACTGCCGTTATGATTTGTATTCTTGCCATACCTGTCCGTCTAAAAAAAGAAGCGTGGTAGCCACGCACTCAGACAGAGGCTCTGGTAAAGCCTAAAGGAGAACACGCAACACCACGCTATGACAGAGCATAGCATAAGCATTACGCAATCATTCTCCTTTAACGTCAATTTACCAGATTTCTGTCCGAGAAGCTTGCGCTCTTATGTTATATAATCAGCAGAGGGGTTTTCCCTCCACCGGTTTTCTTCTATGTTTCAGACCGGCAAGGCTATACCCTGCCAAATCTTTTGCAAATTTACAAAATTTCAGTCGGATTGAAAAATCATTTCAATATATTCTGTGTCAACACTGTTGCCGGAAATAGATAGAATATCGGGGATTATCTTATCCCGTATTTCTTCATCTTCCGGTACAGTGTTGAAGAGTTTACATTCAACAATCGTGCGGTCTGTTCACGATGCCCGTTGCACGCTTGAAGGGCATTTGCAATGGCTTCCCTCTCGCTGTTTTCGTCTTTCAAAGGCAATATGTCCGGAGTTTTCTCCGTAATCCGAATATCAGTCTGACTGTCTGCGTTCAAGTCCGGCAACTCCAATACAGGGGTTTCCGTAAGCAACACCGCCCGTTTGATCCGGTTCTGCAATTCCCTGACATTGCCCGGCCAACGATAAGAACGAAGTCGGTATATGGCATCTTTTGAAAAGCCTTTTGTCTCTTTCTTAAGTTCTTTGGAAAACCGTTCACGGAAAAATTCCGCCAAAGGCAAAATGTCATCAGCACACTCGGCCAAAGATGGCATCCTGATTTCCATCTCTGCCAGACGGTGGTACAGGTCTTCCCGGAATCGTCCTTCCTTGATGGCCCGTTCCAGATTTTCATTCGTTGCCGCCACAATCCGCACGTCTGCCATCCGCTCCCTGTCGCTGCCGATAGGGGTATAGGTATTCTCCTGCAACACTCTAAGGAGCATGGACTGTATGTCAATAGGCATCGTGCCGATTTCATCCAGGAAGAGCGTACCGCCTTTTGCCATGTCGAAATATCCGTTCTTTGCCGTATCCGCACCGGTGAAGGCGCCTTTCTCGTGTCCGAACAGGAGGGATGCCGCAAGTTCGCGTGGCAACGCTCCGCAATTGACCGCTAAAAACTTGCCGTCACGTCCGCTGTTCGCGTGAATGCCCTGTGCCACGGACTCCTTGCCGGTACCGTTGGCACCGAGTATCAGCACCGACATATCCGACGGGGCTACTATCCTCGCGTATCTCTCCACCTCAAGTATTTTAGGGCAGGTACGTCTGAACAGGTCTTTCGGTTTCGTGCGGACAGTCGCGAGCGGACGGAATATCTCTTCCGCCAGTTCAAGCAGGTGTTCCCGGTGTACCGGCTTGGGCAGATAGTCTTTTGCCCCCAACTTGATGGCGCGTACCGCATCCGGTATAGACCCGTATTCCGTTGTCACTATGAATGGAATGTCTTTCTTCTCTTTTGTGAGCCACTCTAAAAGCGATATTCCGTCACCTTCAGGCAAGCGCACATCGGACAATATGAAGTCGAACCGATGCTTGCGTATCAATGCACGTGCGGCCGGTTCACGCATGGCGGTCATTACATCGTACCCCGCCTGTTCAAGCCAGTCTTTCTGGCGTTGTGACAAACTTATATTGTCTTCAACTATCAGTACCTTCTGTTTCATCGCTCATTTTCTTTATTTCCTTTTCAGCTTCTGTTATAAGTCCGGAGATGTGTCCTATCAGCAGCTTCACCTGTTCATTGACGGTATTCATATCGCATGCAGAATCGTTTAACGTTGTGCGGAGTTTTACCAGTGGAGCATCGGCCCGTAACAACTCCAACGAGGGCTTTATCTCGTGGGCTATGTCATGGAGCTTTTCAATGTCCCCTGTCTTTATTGCCGATTGCAAGTCTGCCATATTTTGTTCGGACTGGATAATGAAAGTTCTTAGCAGTTCTCTTTTATCAAGCACATCTGCCGTGAACGTGGCAAAATCCGGTGTATGTGACTCTTCCACATCGCGTGACACCACAGAAGAGACCATATCCAACAGTTCTCTCATGGAAAACGGCTTGTGGATGGAGTCCGTGAATCCGCCCTTTATGAATGCCTCTTTTTCTCCTTCTCCTCGTGCAGTCATGGCTACTATCGGAATTGTGTGTGAATTTCCGATGCAGGATTTGCGAAGCAATGCCAGAATTTCAAAACCGTTGGTTTCCGGCATCTGTATGTCGCTTAGCAGCAAGTCGTAATCCTGCCTGCGCATCTCATTGACCAGTTCTTTGGCATTGGAACAGGTGGTACACGATACTCCGTTGCGTTCAAGCATTTCCTTGGCTATTTCCAGTTGTAATGTGTCATTGTCTATAACAAGTACGCGCTGTGGCAATGGCAGACGGTCTTGCGGAACTGCCGACGCTTCACTATTGATTTTCTCATTGGAAACCGCTAACGGCAGGGATACACGAAATGTGCTGCCATGCCCGATTTTACTTTCCACATCAATGCTGCCTCCTAAAAGTTTGACCAATCCTTTTGTGATGGGCAAGCCCAACCCGAAACCTTCGGCATTCGCCTCAGACGACAGGCGTTCAAACGGACGGAAGATACGCGAAACGGTGTCTTGATCCATACCGATTCCCGTATCCTTTATTTCTATATAAAGCATTCCATTTTCATATCGGACATTGAACTGTATCATACCGGCGTTTGTAAACTTCACAGCATTCGTCAGTAGATTGTCTATAATTTGAGAGATACGATCCATGTCACCGCACAGTACGACATCCGTATTTTGGGAATCATGGTGGAATATGATTCCCTTATTATTGGCAATATGTGAAAATCCGGTCACAATACGTTCCAACAGATCATTAAGGTTGAACGGTACATTGTTGCAGGTTTCCTTGGACTCGTTCAGGCGGTACACGTCCAGCAGATTGTTCAGCAGGTGCAGGATATGTTTGCACTCCGTTTCGATATTTTCCAAATGGTGATTCCTGCGTTTCCTGTCCCGGGTATCTTTTGCCAGTTCGACATATCCGTAAATGATGTTCAGGGGGCCGCGTATGTCATGCGAGATAGTAAGTATGACGTTTTTACGCGTTTCCAGCAGTTCATTATTCCGGTCAATGACACCCTCCATCTTTTTCCTGAGCAGCGAATCCCGTTTCAGATGTTTCTGGATAATCAGGTACGAGAACACCAGCAGGAGGATGGCGGCGATGATCAGCCCGGTGATGATGGAGGTGGAGCGTTGGTGCGCTTGGGCTATCTGCTCTTCCCTGTCCCGGAAGGCGGCTTGTGCATGGTCGCTGATGTTACCGAGCAGGGCGAACAGTTTGCGGTTCAGTTCCCTGTTGCGGATGCGCAGGCTGTCGGTGTAATTCTCCATGTTGCGTATCCGCTCCGCTTGCAGGGCGATAAGCTGTTCGTTCAGCGAGCGGAGCTTGTCGGACGAGGCGGGCACTTGCACCGTTTCCTTGCCGCCGAACCATCCGGCTATGCCTTTCTTCTTCTGCACGACGGTACGGGTCTGTGTCGCTTGCCTTGCAGCTTCTGGCAGATGGTTCACCAGCAGGCTGTCGGCTTTGTCCTGCCGGTGGAACACCTGCATGATTTGGTGCAGGTGTGTCTCCTTGTCCGCCAACAACTGTTGCAGGGTATCTATCTGCGACAGACCGAATATGTAGCTATGGTTCGTTTGCAGCATTTGCAGCAGGCTGTCCACCCTCAGCCGTCTCGTTTGGTAGGCATGGTAGTCCTCATCCTCCCAAGCGATGACGCTCTCGCCCAATGAGGCGAGTACCGTGATGTTGCGGTGTATCTCGGATATGTCACGGCGTGCCTGTCTGATTTCGTAGGTGTCGGCCTCGATTTTCCGAAGGCGTGCGTGTTCATGGAAAAGAATAGCGGCCATGCTGATGATGACCGCCATTAACATCATATAGCCGAAGAGGATTTTAGCTTGCAGGGGTATGTTTCTGTTCATATATAACAAGGTCATATTAAACATCTGTATCGTAAATCCTCTTTTGCAGCAGGTCTATAAAGTTCATGGCATCCATAGGGGTGGAGCGAGAGAGGTCGAACGAGAGTATCATAGCCTGCAGGCTGTTGTCATACGAACTTTTGCTGCCCTTGCGGTCTTGCCCGCCCTCCGTTTTTTCGGGGATGGAGACCAACGCCTCCGCTTCGCTGCCGTCTATGCCGGAAAAGACGAAAGAACCGTCGTCCTGCCGGTCGATTTTCCCTCCGGCGGCTATTATCTGTTCCATCACTTTCCCTACATGGCTTTCCGGGAATCCTGTGGTCAGCACAAAATTTCCGCCTTTACGCTGCCGGTGCATGACACGGTAGCCTGTGGCGCGTGCCAAGGCGAAAGCCCCGCAACCGTAGGCGGAGAAAAACTTGCCCGACCGGGTCACGAGGAAACGGCTGTCGCCGAGTTCCTGCTGTTGTTGTATCAATTCGCGTTCTGTCATACAGTCCTCCTCAGTTCTTTGATTTCATTACAAATCTCCTCTTTTTTGCATTCAATCTGTCTGTACCGTTTTTTCAACACGACTTTCTCCAAGTGTCCGGCAAAATAGATGACCTGCCACCATTCCTTACCGATACGGCTCATGACCTTGCACCGCAGGTTGTAGGAGGAAAAATGCCGCATCATTCCCAAATAGGAGTTTATCGTACTGACAAACTCCTCCCCGTGGGTTTTCACGTAATCGGGCGAGCCTGCCGCCAAGCGGTTCAGGCGGTCGATGGCATCGTAGCAGAAGCCGACTGTGCGGTTGCTCAGGTATTTCCGCCCCGGAAGTATCATCCCTCCGATAAACAGGACACCTTTCGTGTAATGTTGCAGATAGATCTTGCGCGGGTGCAACGACAGCCCGTGTTCGGAGAGCCAGCCGGCAATTTTCGCTTTCACCTCTATCAGGTGCTCTTTCGAGGGATGGACAAGCACCATGTCGTCCACATACCTGCCGTAGTGCTTCACGCCCCATTCTTCGCTGATGAGATGGTCCAGTCCGTCCAGGAAGTTAAGGGCGAGCAACTGGCTTGTCAGGTTGCCGATAGGCAGTCCGCACGAGCCGTCGGAATGGAACAGGCTCTTGTCTTTGGGCAATCCGCGCCAGCTTTGGGGAGGCGTCTTGCGGATGCAGTTCTTTTCCGGACGGTTGAATATAGTCTCACGGAGCAGATAGAGCAGTATCGCCAGGTCGTTTCCCCCGTAGCGTTCGTGCAAGAGTTCTTCGGTCAGGTCATACAGCCGCCTCTTCGATATTTTCATGAAGAACGAACGGATGTCTATTTTCAGGATGTAGCACTCTTTCGTGTAGTTTTCCGAACAGAGCCGGATATGTTCCGCCACATGTTCGATGCCATAGAGCGTACCTTTTCCCTTGCGGGTGCTGTAGCTGTCATTGATGAACTTCTCTTCCAAAAGCGGAACGAGCCTGCGGGCTATGAGGTGGTGTACCACACGGTCGCGGAAGTCTGCAGCGAAAATCTCCCGTTTCACGGGTTTGTTGATAATGAAAGCGATGGAACGCGAAGGGCGGTATGTGCCGGCATTGATTTCCCGCCACAGTTCCACACACCTGCGTTCGTAATCGCTCTCGAAGGCAAGGGCATTACAGGTATTGCGTTTCTTTTTACGGCACTCGAAATACGCCTCGAAAACATCCTCCAACGGAATGCCTCCGAGTTCCTCATCCGTGAAAAGACTTTGTTGTAACTCCATATCGCAATACCATTTTGTTTATCGTAAAGTTTTTATTGAAAAGGCCAAGACCGGACGCACGTAGCTATTTCTGTTGTTCTTATTGTTGTTGTTCACGTTGCCGTTGTTCACATTCACATAAAGAGCGTTGTTCGCCGGATTGTTGTAGTTCTCCGAGGAGGACCAGTAAATGTTGTCTGTTTTTGTCTTTGCGAGCCTCCCTGCACGAGGAAAGCCTGCCGACAACCCTTTTTCAATAATAAACAGTTCGCTTCGGGAAGCCTTGACCGCCCGAATCCCGACTGATAAATCATTGCCTTTTATCTTCCTGTTTCTTCATTCCGCGTTCGTTATATTGTTTCCAGCTCGTAGCCTGCTTGCCTATCTTCTCCAACAGCAGCCCGAACGAGGCGTATTTGCGCTCGGTAATGACCTTCTGCTCCACACATACGCGGAAAAGCATCTGCAACATGCGGTAACGGTCGAGAAATTCGGTCAATACGCCCACTTTTTCATAGCTGCTGTTCGCCTTGTAAATCAGAGAAAGCATATCCAAAGTCAAATCCACCATACGGCTGCCCATACTGTAGCGGAAGAAGCGCGGAAAATCCTGCGTCAGGATCAACAGGTTGTTCAACAACCGGTAAGTGTCGCGGTATAGCGGTAATTCTTCGGATAATGCCATAACTCGATTTTTCAAAAATTTTTCCGACCCGCTTCGCGGGTATTCCATCTTTTAAATGAGCGGCTACGCCGCAAATAGATAAATAGATTGAATAGGTAAATAGGTCAGAAAGCCAAGACCGGACGCACGTAGCTATAGCTGTAGTACTTAAAGTAGCTGTACACGTCGCCGTAGTCCACATACACATAAAGAGCGTCGTACGCCGGACGGTTGTAGCTCTCCGAGGAGGACCAGTACCAATCGGACTTTAAGCCTGATACCACTGTCTTGCCGTCAAACAAAGAAGTACGGTTTTGATAAACATTCCACATCTGACCGATAGAAGGAAGAAACCAACCGCTGCTATTGGCAGGGGACGGGACTTTGCTCGCATAATCCACAACGGCATAGTAGGTGGCAGGATAACCGGAATCTTCGGCGGCATTCAAGTTGCCCGTACCTCCGGCAGCGGCGATGATTTTCTGTGTCCAGGCGTAGCCGCTCCAGTCGATGTCAGGTGTAGAGTAATTGTTCTGTATGTTTCCGCTTCCATCCGTGGGGCAGCAACCCAACTCGGTTCCGTAAACGCCCCACTGACAATAACCGTTTGTGGCATCCTGCAAGGCAATGGCATAGCCGTGGCACTTCTGCTGACCGATACCGGTGGCGGAGTAATCGGAGGCATCGTTTTCGTGATGACCGGCATGGAACACGATGGCGATAACGCTTGCTTTCTGTTCTTCGGTCAAAGTTTCGTCTTTGCCTACAATATTGCCGTCGGCAAGGAGGTAGTCCCCTACTTGCAAATTGTGATCTTTGTCAATCGTCGGTGCTCCGTCCACCTTATAGGTCTTGTATGAGCTTACGCTGATATTGTTCGGGGTGATGAAAAACTCCTTCTTGCCGTCGGCATAGCTGCCGGTGAGGGTTACGGTATTGCCTTGTCCGGGACGGACGAAGTAGCGGTATGTGCCGTCCGTATTGCGGCAGGGCTTGGCCTCTCCACTGAAATCGGCTGTAGTAGCAATCACATAGTCGGGAATGGAGGTGTCGGTGAACTTATACACCGTCTTGGGCATTTCGACTACGGCGAGTGCCATGCGGTGGGTCATGGAGAATGAGAGCGAGAGCTTGCCGTCGGCTTTGCTTCCCGAGCCCGTGGCGGTCATGAGGTCGGAGGCTGTGTAGCCTTGCGTGTAGTCGCTCTGATCAGCTTCCGGCTGCCAGTCATTGATAAGCGTGGCGAAGAAATCGCCATCGCTCGTGGTGTCGGTGGCATTTACCTTGCCCGCCATCTTCGCTGTCTCTTGATAGGGATAGTAGAGGAAATACTTCTCGCCCGCCATTCCGCCGGCAAGGGTTACGCCCGCTTCGGGTTGCCAGGTAAGACTGCCGTTCGTGCCTGCTGTGGCGGTGAGTTTCACATTGTCATAGACTATCGCCCCATTGCGCACAAGGTAGAGTCCGCAGGCGTCACTGGCGGTAAACTCGGTACGGTAACCGTCCTCGGTAGCACGGGTAGCGGCTTTCTGCGAGCCGTCAGCCGAAGTTGTCAGGGCATAGCCGCCGTCGGTGATGGTGATGGCGAGCGGTGCGGCATTGTCAGCACCGGGCAGGGGAAGCTCCTCCTGCGTGCAGCCGGTCAGCAGCAGTGCCGCCGCCCAAAGGGTATGTAGGATATTTCGTTTCATTGTCACACTTTTTATTTTAACTTTACGTTACTTGTTTTTATCTTCCTTGCGGGGCAAAGACTGCAAGCGGCCGTTGCCACAATTCCGTTTGTAAATCCGACCCGCTTCGCGGGTATTCAGCCTTTATCAACGAGCGGCTACGCCGCAAATAGATAAATAGATTGAATAGGTAAATAGGTCAGAAAG
>OGLM01000548.1_pt1 | contig 45008 bp, 37 predicted proteins | sample 1572531 | NCBI WGS metagenome assembly OGLM01 (sample SAMEA2581909, study PRJEB24529) | metagenome | biome: Human gut stool | place: China | collected 2011
TGTCGTTCGAATAGTGGTGGTGGATGCCGTTGGCGAACCATACCTTCTTGAGATACTTCTCCATGGCGCGGAACTCGGTCGTGTCGCTCTTGTCGTCGTGCCGCAGGTAGATGTTCTCCAGTACGCGGCGCACGGTGAGGTTATACTTGAAGTTCTGGTCGAAGAGTATGTCGCGGCCGCATTTGGCAGCCTGCGCAAGGTAATATATCAATTTCTTCTGTTGCAGGGGCAACTTCTCGAATTCGGGGACTTCATATCGCAGAACCTTGATGTCGTCGAAGCGGTCGACAACCCACGGCTTCTCGGTCTGAGCCTGCTCCTGCTGCTGCGCATCCGACTTGTCTCGGCAAGCGCAGAGTGCTGAAACGGTGATGGTCATAATCGCTGTCGTTAGAATTGATCGTGGCGTTTTCATAAACTGTTGCGTCGTTATCGGTCTTACATTTAAGATATAAATCCGTGTCAAAGTTATTGTTTTCGGCGCGGAATTCCAATTTTCAGCCCTGTTAATCGGTCGCAAGCCGCCGTTTCCGTGCATCGGGAGCCTGTCCTGTGCCTTCGGATTGCATGTTGCGGTTGCTGTACCGTATGGATTGCGGAGGTGTATGCCGATGCTGAAGTATATTGATTCCGTCGGGCTTTTGCTCCCGTACCGCCATCCCGTATCACCTCCCGGCCGGTTGTGTGCAGGCCCTGTTTTACCCTGCATTTGCCAACCCTCTTGTTTTGCATTATCAGAATTTGACCACGTATTTCATATTTTCACCCCGTATAATGCTGTTTTGGAACCTTGAGACGGTGAGTGTCACTAAAATTTTACCGTCAGACGGCGAATTGCGATATTCGCATTGCGACACCGCCGGCCGACATCATGTGGAGGCTTCGCATGATGCTTTTTTTGTAAGGAGCGGCGGATTTGGAATAAAATATCTGCAACTATGAAACACTATCTCGATCTTTTGCAACAAACCATACGTGAGAACTGGGACGAGCCGGCTCTTTCGGACTATCGCGGCGCGACGCTTTCGTTCGGTGATCTGGCGCGCGAGATATGCCGCATGCACATCCTTTTCGAGGAGGCGGGCATATCCGTGGGCGACAAGATAGCGCTCTGCGGCCGCAACAGCGCCCGCTGGGCTGTTACCTATTTTGCCATATTGGCATACAAGGCCGTGGCGGTGCCCATACTCAGCGACTTCACCCCTTCGAGCGTGGCGGCCCTGACGCTACATTCGGATGCCCGTCTGCTTATCCTCGACCGCCATATATGGAAGGGTATGGACCAAACGTCGCGACTCTCGCTTCCGGATGTGATGGCTCTTGACAACGGTGAGGTGTTGCGATCGGCATCGGGGCTGCTGCCCGTGGCCCTGTCGCGTGTCGACCGCCTATATGAGGAGCAGTATCGGCAGGGCGTATGTCCGGGCGACGTGCATTTCGATACCTCGACCCTCGACGAGCTGTGCATCATAAGCTATACCTCCGGAACGTCGGGCTCGCCCAAGGGGCCGATGCTCTCGGCGCGCAGCATAAGCTCGAACGTTGCCTTCGCGCGACGCCTTATCCCGACGCGCCGCGGCTGGCGCGTACTGTCTATCCTGCCGCTGGCGCACCTTTACGGTCTGATGTTCGAGTTGATGTACCCGATGTTGAGCGGCTGCCGCGTCACGTTCCTCGGGGCGGCGCCGACACCTTCGGTATTGATGGAAGCCCTGCGTGAGGTACGGCCGTACATGCAGCTTGTGGTGCCGTTGATCCTCGAAAAGATCTTCCGCAACAAGGTCTTCCCTGCGCTGAAACGCGAACCTGCCCGTACGTTGATGCGTATACCTGTTGTGCGGGAGGTTGTTTTCCAAAATGTGCGGAATGGTATAATAGAGTCGTTCGGCGGCAAGATACGCCACTTCATCGCCGGCGGTGCGGGCATAAATCCCGAAGTGGAACGCTTCATGCGGCGTATCAAACTCCCCTATACGGTCGGTTACGGCATGACGGAGTGCGGGCCGCTGATATGCTATTCCGACTGGCACTCGTTTGCCGAGGGGTCATGCGGCCGCGTCGTGGACCGTATGGAGCTGCGTATCGATTCGTCGGATCCCGAACATGAGGCCGGTGAGATTCAGGTGCGGGGCGACAACGTGATGCTCGGATATTACAAGAATACGGAGGCTACCGATGCGGCCTTCACCGAGGACGGGTGGCTGCGTACGGGAGATATGGGTGTTGTCGACGCGGATGGCAACCTCTACATACGCGGCCGCTGCAAGAGCATGATCCTCGGCCCGAGCGGGCAGAATATCTATCCCGAGGAGATCGAGGAGCGTTTGAATGCGATGCCGCTGGTTGCGGAGTCGCTGGTTGTCGGACGGCGCAACGGTATCGTGGCGCTGGTGGTGGCCGATGTGGATGCCTCGCGCCGCACGGGCGATGCGGAGGTGGATCGGGTTATGGCCGAGAATCTGAAGGCGTTGAACGCCACGCTGCCGGCATACAGCCGCGTGGCGTCGATCGAACTGCGCGCGGAGGAGTTCGAGAAGACCCCCAAACAGAGCATAAAACGTTATCTGTACGAGTAGGGGAACGGCTGAACGATACGGGCGCGCAACTTGATGGTTGCGCGCCCGTGTGTTGTCGTGCGGATATCGGTCGTTGCGGCCTGCGCCGTATCAAAGCTTGCAGCGTACGCTCGTGGCCTCGAACCACGGGTTGTGCAAGTCGGCCTTGTTGTAGACGAGCGGCTGCCCGTCGGGGAACGACACGGTCTTGCCGCCGGCCTCGGCGAGGATCAGCTCTCCGGCCGCGGTGTCCCATTCGTAGGTGTTGGTCGTGCGAACGTAATAGTCGACCGTACCCTCGGCCAGCAGGCAGAACTTGTAGGAGCTGCCCTGTTCGACGATCTCCAGATCGGGGTGTGTCTTGCGTATGCGGTCTATCTGCTCGAAGGTCTCGGGTGTCTGGTGCGAGCGTGACACGGCCACGCGCAGATGGTCGTGGCGGGTGCTCTCGAGCGGCAGGCGCTGCATCATGGAGCTGATGCGGGCGTAGTCGTATGTCGGGTTGTCGTCGGGCTCGATGTCGTTTATGAGGTAGGCACCGTGGCCCTTGAAGGCGAGATACATCTTGCGGTGGTAGGGGACGTAGAGCACCGATGTTACGCATCTGTTGTCCGACATGAGGGCTATGTTTACCGTAAATTCGTTGTTCCCCTTGATGAATTCGACTGTTCCGTCGAGCGGGTCTACGAGAAAGAAGAGATCCCAGTTGCGGCGCTCGTCGTAGTGCATCTCGCGCCCCTCCTCGCTCAGGACGGGTATGCGGGTCGGCCCGAGAAACTCCTTGATGGTGGTATGGGCGACACGGTCGGCTATGGTGATGGGCGTGCGGTCGCTCTTGAGGCTGATGTCGTAGTCGTCTATATTCTTGTATATCTTCATTATGGCCGCGCCGGCCTTGACTGCCGCATTGAAACATTGCGGCATGAGATGAGCCTTGATCTGTTCGCTTATCTGATTTTTGGTCATCATTTGTTAGTAGGTGTTAGATTGTTTTGTAAAATTAGTCATATTTTATGAAATAGTAAATTTTCGTTTGCCCAAAATGGAAAACATACGATCTATGTAACATAAAATTGACTTTTCGAAACAGTTGTACCTGCCCAGAGCCGTACGGGCGTATGCCGCGTTTGCCAGAGCCATCGCCACGGCCGCTGCCGAGGCTGTGGCGAGGCGTGTGCCGAGCGTGACAGTCTCTATTGTAAGTAACGTTGCCATAAGGATTAAAATTGTTAGGCGGGTAACAATTTTTATGCGCCGTGTGTTGCTCGTGCGGTATATGAGGGGCACGAACGTGCGGCGCACTTCGCCGCTGCGTATGCCGCTGAGAAGATGAGGCGAGAATCCGCCTTGGGCGATAAGGGTCTCGCGGTTGAAGACGTAGCACTGGTTGTCGGAGACGGAGTGCAGCGCGGCGATGGGCTTATCGGGTGTCGAGGCTATGGCTATGACCGCCTTCTCGATGGCGTTGGGCATGAGATAGGTGTCGCGTCCGACGGGAAGTATGTAGTCGTAGGAGGCGACGCTGGCGCCGGCGTCCAGATCGTCGTAAGGCGAGGCGGCGGCGCGGTCGACGAGGGTGAGGCGCCGCATGCTGCGCGTGCGCGAACGGAAGAGTGTGCGTATGCGCGCCGATGGGAACTCGTCCGAAGGGTCGGCGTCGACGCGTATGAGGTCGTAGCGTGCGACAATGGCGCGGAACGTGATGCCGGCGGCACGGGCGTCGAGTACGACTATGGTCTCGTAACGGTCATATTCGACATCGAGCAGGCTCTCTATCTGCTGCATGTTCTCCACGCCGGTGCATACGACCGAGCATCCGACATATCCGGCCGATTCGCAGCTGTCCGTGGCGCCTATGGCGACCATATCCATCCACGCCGCGGCGCGGGCTATGACGATGGCGCGCATGGCTGTGGCGACGGCGGCGACGGCCAGCAGGGCGAGTATCAGAGTGAGGGCGATTTGCATACGATGCTTTTTTTGTAGGAGTCGATCAGTTTGCGGGCGCATTCGCACTCCGGGCTGTCGAACATCGCCTCGATCGTGCGTATGGAGTATCCCTGTGCGGCGAAGAAACGGCACAGTGCCTTGCGGCGCCGGGCGTCGAATGTGGCGATGCGTCGGCGCAGACGTTCCGTAGGTATGTCGTTGCCCAGAGCGGCGAGCGTGTGGAGCGCATCGTCGGCGACGGCCATGTCGTCATCCTCTTCGGCTATGCGGATTACATGTTTGCGTGCCGTGTCTATGCCGAAGCTGCGTACGATGCCCAGCCCGAGCATCCGCAGATTGGGGTTCGTGTCTGTGAGCAGCGGCTCGAAGGCTATGGGGAGCAGGCCGCGGCGCAGCAGGGCCGATATCTGCGTTATGTCGAATGGCGTAAGCCGGTGGGGGTATGCGGCCAGACGCCGTATGGCCGCGTCGGGGTCGGCGGCGAGCATGGCCGACAGCGCATATATGCGAACATACGGATTGCGGCTGCGTGTGTAACGTTCGAGACGTCGTGCACGTGAGGCGAGGGGCGGCACCGATGTCAGAAGCATGAGGTATTGTGCGCGGCGATACCCCGATGCGAAGGCTGCGCGACGCATGAGAAACCGGTCGAGACGGTTCTGGCGCGCAATGATGCGCAGCAGTCGGGCGTCGGCGCCGTATGTGTGGCAGACGATCGTGTGCAGGGCTTCGGCCAGCGCCTGCCGGTGGCGCCGGGTGCGGGCCGTGATGCGCTCGGCGGCAAAGATGTCGTCGTGGCGCAGTACGGTTATGATGCGGGCGACGTAGTGGCGCCGCCGTACGTCGCGTCGGCGTCGTACGGCGTGCCTGCGTGCGGCTGCGAGGAGTAGCACGGCCGTTGCGGCGAAGACGGCCGCGGCATATATGGTCAATGCCCCGTTCACACCGTGCCGATGTTGCCCCCGATGTCGCGAACCTTGCCGTAGAGACGGCCCATGCTTACGGGGAATGTTAGGTATTGGTCTACGCCCGCCTCGAGCAGGCTGAGGACTATATGTTCGGCCTGATGCCACGAAACAACATATACGGCAGGCCTGCGCGTTCCACGGCGGCGTATACGGCCGATGAACTCCGAGCCGTCGATAAACGGGGCTACGGCGAGCAGTATGACTATATCGGGCGCCAGCCGCAGACACGCCGTGACGGTCTGTTCGGGCGTGGAGCATGTGACCACGAGCGAGTCGCTGTCGGAGATCATGTCGGAGATCATGTCGCCCAGAGTGCGGCGTGTGGAGTATATTACGACTTTGGTCTTGTCCATTCGCGTGTTTTTGCGCCCGACTGCAGATCGAAAAATGTGCCAAATGCCGCCGCTCGCAAAAAAAAAGTGGCTGCAGGGTGCGCGGCAAGAATATTTTTTGTATATTTGCAGGCCAAATCAGGCGAAAACACTTATTAATTTTTTAATAAATGTACGTTATAGTAGAGATCGCAGGTCAGCAGTTCAAGGCTGAGAAGGGTCGTAAGCTCTATGTTCACCGTCTTCAGGGTGAGGTTGATTCGCCCGTGAGCTTCGACAAAGTCCTGCTTGTAGACAACGACGGTCAGGTTAAGGTAGGTGCACCTGCAGTAGAAGGCGCCTCGGTAAAGTGTAAGATCTTGAAGCACCTGAAAGACGATAAGGTGCTCGTGTTCAAGAAAAAGCGTAGAACCGGCTATCAGAAGTGCAATGGCCACCGCCAGTATCTGACTCAGGTTCTCGTGGAGGATATCGTCGCATAACCAAAAAATTAGAGAAACATGGCACACAAAAAAGGCGTTGGTAGTTCAAAGAACGGCCGTGAGTCGGAGAGCAAACGACTCGGAGTGAAACTTTTCGGTGGTCAGTTCGCTAAGGCTGGCAACATCATTGTTCGTCAGAGAGGTACGGTGCACAATCCGGGCGAGAACGTCGGCATGGGCAAGGATCACACCTTGTTCGCTTTGATCGACGGTACGGTTGCATTCTGCAAGAAATCGTCGGGCAAGTCATACGTCAGCGTACTGCCTCTGAGCGAGCCTCAGGCTTAGGTGTACTGCGGGCAGCGGCTGCGTGCCGCGCCGAATCGGATCAAGGCAGGTCGGAACATACCGACCTGCCTTTTATGTATGTTCACACATCGGGTTTGCCAAGCATGGCTTTGTGAAACAAACAAGGTTTTATGAAAGAAATATTGAAATTCCTGAAGGCGTTGTCGCGCCATAACGACCGCGAGTGGTTCGAGGCGCACCGTTCGGATTACCTCCATGCAAAGGAGCTTTTCGCTGCCTTTGCCGCGCGGTTTATCGGGGCTGTTGCGTCGTTCGACACGGCGGTGGAGGGGCTTTCGGTGCGCGACTGTACCTACCGTATCTACCGCGACGTGCGCTTCTCGGCCGACAAACGCCCCTATAAGACTCACATGGGGGTCTATGTGTCGCCGCACGGCAAGAAATCGGGATATGCGGGTTATTACATACACTTGCAGCCCGACGAGGAGAACTATTTTCTCTGTGCGGGCCTTTATAACCCGCCGGCGGGTGTGGTTCGCAGCGTGCGCGAGGAGGTGATGACCGACGGAGCGGCTTTTGATGCGGCGGTGCGCGGCTGCGGCGAGTTGAAACTCGATTGGGACGGCGCCTGCAAAAGTATGCCTCGCGGTTGGCGCGCCGAGGACGACTTCTCGGACTATTATCGCCTGCGTGAATACAACGTGTTTAAGCGTGTGGACCGCGATTATGTACTCGATGAGCATTTTATCGAGAATGCGGTGGGGGTGCTGCGGCATGCCCGGCCGTTGAATGATATCCTGAACCGCTGTGTCGACTATGCCCGCGAAATGGGGTGGTAGCGTAATGTGAAAATTATCTGTGTGCGGCCAGTGCTGTGACGTGGACGATACAATATGGTACGGTGAAGCGGCAGAACGCGGATTGTGGTTCTGATACTTGGTGCTTGGAGTTTGGATTGCGGAACTTGTAGTTTGGAGATCCGGGATTCGGTTTTGTCTGTCCCTATTTGAGAGCCTTGGCGTCGGTCTCGGTGTGCGTTTGGGCCTGAGCGTGGTCGATGTCGCACGACGAGCAGTTGCCCGTGCATCCTATGTCGCTGCAGTCGGTGCCCGTATCCTCGCGCGACTCCTGTACGGCGCACTTGATACCCAGACGCTGCATGTTCTTGTTGGTGGCGATCTCCGAGTCGATGAAGTGACCCTTGAAGATTATCGTGATCGACATCCCCACAACGAAGAATGCCACGCACAGCACCGATACGAGTATGACTATCCACAAATTCGACATGGCCTAATATTGCAAAGGGGGTGATTTTGACGCCCCGAGTTGAAAATACCGCGACAAATTTATATATTTGTAAAGTATTTTGCAAAATTGGGGCCGTTTTTGCTCTCTTTCCCCTTATGTAATGCGCATGCGGGGACGGGCGGATCATATCCGCAGGGCATTGTGCGGCCGATATTCCGACGTATGAAGATAGTAATTTCGGGCATAGGCGAGATGGGGAGCCACTTGGCGAAGATGCTGAGCGGCCACGGACACGACATCACGGTCATCGACAGCGACTCGAAGGCGCTGGACGAGCTGGGCAGTTTCGTCGATCTGATCACCGTCGAGGGTGACACGACGGCATTTGCCGTGTTGCGGCGTGCGGGAGTGCGCCGTTGCGACCTCTTTATCGCCGTGAACCACGACGAGAACCAGAATGTGCTGGCGGCGATCATGGCCAAGCAGCTCGGGGCCAAGAAGACCATTGCCCGCATCGATAACAACGAGTACCTCGAACCCAACAACAAGGAGATGTTCATCAACATGGGCATCGACTACCTGTTCTATCCCGAGAAGGTGGCCGCGCGCGAGGTGATCAACCTTCTGGGTCACACCTCGACGATCGACTATGTCGATTTCTCGGGCGGCAAGCTCTCGCTCGTGGTCTTCCGTCTGGAGCCGACGTCGCCGCTGCTGGGGCGCAAGCTGGCGGATCTGGCCGCCGACGGCTCGATCTCGGAGTTCCGCGCCGTGGCCGTCACGCGCGGCAGCCAGACCATAATCCCCCGCGGGCAGGACGAGTTCTTCGAGGGCGACACCGTATATATCATCTCGCGGCAGGATGTGGCCAAGAGCGTCATGGAACTGTCGGGGCAGAAGAGCGTCGAGGTGAAGAACCTCATGATATTGGGCGGATCGCGCATAGGTGTGCGTGTGGCCACGCAGCTGCAGGACGAGATGAACATCAAACTTGTGGAGTACAACGGCGAGAAGGCCTACAAGCTGGCCGAGGTGCTCGAAAAGACGCTTATCATCCACGAGGACGGACGTAATCTCGATGCCATGATGGAGGAGGGGCTCTCGCACATGGATGCCTTCGTTGCGGTGACGGGCCGCAGCGAGACCAACATCTTGGCGGCGATGCAGGCCAAGCGTCTGGGTGTGAAGAAGGTTATAGCCGAAGTCGAGAACCTAAACTACATAAGCATGGCCGAGAGTGTGGGTATCGACACCATAATAAACAAGAAGCGTGTCACGGCGTCGAATATATTCCGTTTCACGATGTCGACCGACGTGCAGGCCATACGCTGCCTGACGGGAAGCGAGGCGGAGGTTCTGGAGTTCATCGTCAAGCCCAACTCGCCCGCCACGAAACATCCGATAAAGGATATGCGGCTGCCGCAGGATGTCATCATCGGCGGCATTGTGCGCGGCGACAAGGTCTTCATAGCCGTGGGTGACACGCAGATCAATGCCTATGACCGTGTTGTGGTCTTCTCGATGCCGGGTTCGATACCCAAGGTCGGGGAGTTCTTCAACTGATGCGGCTGTTGCGGGCAAAGGTGTGAAATAAAAAGGAGGATAAGATATATGTATGTAGCAATTGCGGGCAATATCGGCAGCGGCAAGACTACGCTGACCGAGATGCTGACCCGGTGTTACGGGGCCAAGGCATATTACGAGGAGACGGACAACCCGTATATAGGCGACTTTTACAACGATATGAGCCGTTGGGCGTTTCATTTGCAGATCTCGTTTCTCGGGAGCCGCATACGCCAGACGCTCGACATGCTGGCCGACGGCAGCGACTACATATTTCAGGATCGCACGATATACGAGGATGCCCATATCTTTGCCGACAACCTGCACGAGATGGGCCTTATGACGAGCCGTGACTTCATGACCTACATGCGTATCTTCGATCTTACGACGAACCTTGTGCCGCAGCCCGATGTGTTGATATACCTCCGAGCGAGCATTCCGACGCTCGTGGCGCAGATCAAGCGGCGCGGTCGCGAGTACGAGATGAATATCGACGAGAACTATCTTCGCCGTCTGAACGAGAAGTACGAATATTGGATCGGCAACATATATAAGGGCGACGTGTTGATCGTCGACAAGGATGTCGAGGACTTCGTGCAGGACGCATCGGTCTTCGAGAGCATCTGCGAGCGTCTGGCCCGTTACGATAAAACGGCCGCAAGATGATGCCGCTGTCCGAAAAGTTCATGGAGCGCATGCGGCGCGAGCTGGGCGCGGCGGAGGCCGACGCCCTGTGCGCGGCGCTGGAGCGCGAGGCCTCGACGTCGGTGCGTTGGAACGCCGCCAAGCATGGCGCGGCGGCGCCGTCGGGGCGTGTTGTGGAGTGGAGCCCTCTGGGACGCCGTCTGGATGAGCGTCCGGCCTTTACGCTCGATCCCGATTTCCACGGCGGGGCGTATTACGTTCAGGAGGCCAGTTCGCAGTTTGCGGGGTATATTCTTTCGGCTGCTGCCGGTGGCGCCGAACACTGTCGCGGCATGCGCGTGCTGGATGTGTGCGCGGCCCCCGGAGGCAAGAGTACGCATTACGCCTCGATAGTCGGGCGCGAGGGGCTTGTCGTGGCAAATGAGATAAACCGCTCGCGTGCGGCCGTGCTGGCAGACAATGTCCGCAAGTGGGGCACGGGGAATGTGGCCGTGACGTGCGGCGATGCGGCGCGCGCGGCAGCGATGACCGAGTGGTTCGATGCGGTGGCGGTGGATGCCCCATGTTCGGGTGAGGGTATGTTCCGAAAGTCGGAGGAGGCGCGGCAGCAGTGGAGCGAGGCGGCTGTGGCGATGTGTGCCGAACGTCAGGTGGAGATCGCCCTGAACGCCTTCCGGGCTTTGCGGCAGGGCGGAATATTCATATACAGCACCTGCACCTTCAACCGTACGGAGGATGAGGAGGTGTTGCGACGTATAGGGGCGGAGCTGGGCGACGAGCTGTGCGAGTCGGCCGATGTCGGCGCGGATGCGTCATGGGGCGCGGTGACGGGCCGCGAAGGTGTGTTCCGTACGTTCCGATTCTTCCCGCACAGGGTCGAAGGTGAGGGGATGTTCCTTGCCGTGGCACGGCGTGCGGGTGAGGCTGAGCGCGTGCGCGAGAGCAAGAACCGTCGCAGCCTCTTGGCGGCGGTCGATGCGCGGACGACGAAGGAGTTGTCGCGTTGGGTCGCTTCGCCCGAGACGATGCGTTTCATGGCGGCAGGGGATACGCTCTATGGATGCTATGCCGGCCGTTATGACGATATTGCTCTGTTGTCAAGCCGCATGGCAGTGATATATTCGGGCGTTGCCATGGGGCAGATATTCAAGGGCGCGCTGCGTCCCGATGGTGCTCTGGCTCTCTTTGCCGACGTGTCGCGCGAGGCGGTGCCGTGCCGGGATCTGCCGACGCAGGAGGCGCTGCGCTTTCTGCGCAAGCAGGATATGGATGCTGCGGCGTTCGAGCAGGGCGTGAATATGGTTACGTGCGGCGGCCTGCCGCTGGGCTTTGTCAAGCGTATCGGCGCGCGTGTGAACAATATGTATCCCAATTCGTTGAGAATTCTCAAGTGATGTGCGGGCGGACCGTACGCTATATGGTGGAACGAAGTGTTGGAAATGTCATGAGTGCAAAGAAGATGTTTTACTCGATGGGCGAGGTGTCGGAGATGTTCGATGTGAATCCGTCTCTGATACGTCATTGGGAGTCGAAGTTCGACTGCCTGCGCCCGCATAAGAACAAGAAGGGCAACCGTCTGTTCTCACCCTCGGATGTCGAGAAACTCAAACAGATATATCACCTCGTCAAGGAGCGGGGTATGACCCTCGAGGGGGCGAACAAGGCGATGAAGAGTTCGCGCGGCGTGCTGTCGCGCGATACGGAGCTTCTGGAGCGTCTGCAGCGTATCCGTGCGGCGCTGGTCGAGGTGCGCGAGGAACTGCGTGACGGCGTGCAGGACGACATTGTCGAGGAGGCGTATTCGGTGGCGGATACGGTCGAGATGCCCATTGCGTCGGATGTGGCGGTTGATGCCGAAAGGGCCGATATAGCCGATATAGATATAAAAGATACAGATACGGCATCTGCTGAAACGGAGAGTGTAGATGCAGAGCATGCCGAACCTGAGAGTGCGGACGAAGATTCTGTTGCGGTTGCGGAGCAGGAGGCGCCTGATGATCCTGCGGCAGCAGCGGATGCGGAGGACGTTGCGTCGCTCGATCCCGAAGCCTCGGAAGCGGCTGCGGCAGGGGAGTCGGAACCTGTCAGGCCGTCGGTTGCGGCCGTGTCGCCCAAGAGCCGTACGCGCCGCCGCAAGAAGGGCGATGAGGAGGAGAAGGAGTTATTCCCGTTCTACGAGCAGTCGTTGTTTTAGTCGTTTGGGATATTTAGCAGTTTTTTGGATATGAAGATCAGAGATGTGGCGGCTGCGATCGAGGAGTTTGCACCGCTCGGCCTGCAGGAGTCGTACGATAATGCGGGCCTTGCCGTGGGGCGTCCCGATGCCGAGGTGCATAAGGCGCTGTTGGCGGTAGACGTGACCGAGGAGGTTATAGAGGAGGCCGCGGCCGAGGGGTGTGATATTATCATCACGCACCATCCGGTCATATTCCATCCGTTGAAGCGTCTCAATTCGGCCTCATATACGGAGCGGTGCGTCGAGCAGGCCGTGCGGCGCGGCATAGCGTTGTATGCGGCGCATACAAATCTGGACAGTACGCCCGAAGGTATGAGCTGGCGCGTGGGCCACATGCTGGGTCTGGAGTCGATGCGGGTGTTGGAGCCTGCGGCCGCGGGCGGCGGCGCCGGCTTCGGGGTCGTGGGCGAGCTGCCGACGGAAGAGCCGAGCACGGAGTTCATGCGCCATGTGATGCGGCGCTTCGGTGTGCAGGCGTTGCGCCATGGCGACATCGTACGGCCGACGGTGCGCCGTGTGGCCATATGTACCGGCGCGGGCGGTTCGCTCATAGACGAGGCTCTGGCCGCCGAGGCCGACATATACCTTACGGCAGACCTGCGGTATAACGACTTCATGCGCCACGAGGGACGTATGATTTTGGTCGATATGGGCCATTTCGAGAGCGAATATTGTGCAATTGAAATATTATTTGATATTTTGTCAAAAAAATTACCTATCTTTGCAATTCGCAAAAGTGTGCGTTCGCGCAACCCCGTGAACTATATGGTCTGAGCGGTTGATGTTCGGGCTTTTTCCGGTTGATGCCGGAATACTTGGCAGGCGTAAAATTTAATTATACAATATGGCACAGAAGAAAACATCCGATGTCGACTATTCGATGCAGGAGAAGATCATGGCTCTCTACGAGTTGCAGAAGATCGATTCGCAGATCGACGAGATTAACAAGGTGAAGGGAGAGTTGCCTCTGGAAGTACAGGATCTCGAGGATGAGATCGAGGGATTGAAGACCCGCATCGACAACATCAATGGCGAGATTGAAGAGCTCAATACGCTGACCAAGCAGCGCCGCCGCGAGGTCGATCAGGCCAAGATCCAGATAAACAACTACAAGGCACAACAGAACAACGTGCGCAACAACCGCGAGTTCGATGCCATAACCAAGGAGATCGAATATCAGGAGCTGGAGATCGAATTGGCCGAGAAGCGTCTTAAGGAGTATGCCGCCGTCATCAAGCAGAAGAAGGCCCAGCTGGAGGATGCCGAGGCCGTCGTAGCCGACCGCACGATAGATCTCAACGACAAGAAATCGGAGCTGGAGAGCATCGAGGCCGAGACGGCGGATCAGATTGCCGCCCTTACGGAGAAGGCCGAGAAGGCCAAGACACGTATCGACGAGCGACTGCTGGCCGCCTATGAGCGTATCCGCCACAGCGTGCGCAACGGTCTGGCCGTAGTTACGGTAAAGCGTGATGCGTGCAGCGGCTGCTTCAACCATATTCCGCCGCAGCGTCAGGCCGACATACGTCTGGGTAAGAAACTTATCGTGTGCGAATATTGCGGCCGTATCCTTGTGGACGACCCCGAGGTGTACGAATAGGGATTCCGGCAGGGAGGCGAAGGTGTCACCGATGGAGGTGTGAGACCTCCGGAGGTGTTTCGCGACGAAAGCTAACGGGATGAATCCGAAAGGGTTCATCCCGTCTTTGTTTGTAAAAATATGTAGCCCGAGGGGTAACTTTCCAAAAATTATGACTACATTTGCGACGGATTTTATAGTTGTCTAACAATTAATCTGAAAAGAGGATATAATGAAGATAGCTCTTGCCCAATTAAACTATACCATCGGCGATATCGAAGGCAATACCGCCAAGATAATCGATGCCGTCGAGAAGGCCGAGAAGGAGGATGCCGATCTTGTCTTGTTCGCCGAGTATGCCGTCAGCGGCACCCCGGCATACGATCTTCTGCGCAAATCGACGTTTCTGACGCTCTGCGAAGAGGCCCTCGAGCGTATCGCAAAGTATTGCCACAGGGTAACGGCTATCGTAGGATCTCCTCTGTTGACGAACCGCGGCACGGTGAGCGCCGCCGCTGTCCTGCGTAACGGACGTATCGTCGACACCGTAGAGAAGAGTTATGTGACGGCGCGCCGCGAGATGGGATTCATCATCTCGGGCAGCGGATACAAGGTCGTCAAGGTTTGCGGCCGCAACATAGCCGTCATGGTCGGAGACGATCTGTCGCATCTGCATGAGCTGGACAAGGAGGCCGACTTCGTCGTCAGCATAAACTCGCGCCGTTACGGCAAGGGTCTGCTTACGTATCGCTACGAAACCATGCGCCGGCTGACATATACAGAGTGCCGCAACATTATCATGATAAACCAGGTGGGCGGATCGAGCGATCTGGTCTATGACGGTACGTCGGGTGTGATGAACAAGGAGGGCAAGGTGGAACTCATGATGAAGAGCTTCGAGGAGGATTTCAGCATCTTCGATTCGTCGGTCCCACATACGGAGGTCGTTGTTCCATATACTACCTATAATGACCGCACGCGCATGATCTACAAGGCCGCATGTCTGGGCCTGCGCGACTTCTTCCACAAGAGCGGATATACGAAGGCCTGCGTGGGTCTGTCGGGCGGTATCGATTCGTCGGTTGTGGCGTGTCTTGCCGTCGGGGCTCTGGGCGCCGAGAATGTGCGCGGGTTGATGATGCCGTCGCAGTTCTCGTCGAACGAATCGGTGGAGGACGCCAAGCGTCTGGCCGAGAATCTGGGCATCGAGTACAGCGTGCTGCCCATAAACGAAGTCTATACGGCCATCATGGATACGCTCAAGCCCGTTACCGGCGGCACGGAGTTCGACGCTACGGAGGAGAACATACAGTCGCGTATCCGTACGGTGCTGCTGATGGCATTGCAGAACAAGGACGGATATGTGCTTCTCAACTCGTCGAACAAGAGCGAGAACGCCATCGGTTGGTGTACGCTCTACGGCGATACGGCCGGAGCGTTCAGTGTCACGGGCGATCTCTACAAGAGCGAAGTGTATGATCTGGCCCGTTACATCAACCTTAAGTTCAATAACGTCATCCCTGAAAACATATTGAAGAAGGAGCCCTCGTCGGAGCTCCATCCCAATCAGCGCGACAGCGATACGCTGCCTCCTTATGAGGTTGTGGATGCCATCCTCTACCGTATGATCGAGGAGGGACAGCACCGTGAGGAGATCATAAATGCTGGTTTCGACTCGGAGATCGTGGAGAAGATACACACGATGGTGATGCAGAACGTCAAGAAACGTTACCAGTATCCGCCCGTGTTGCGACTCTCGGTGCGTTCGTTCCGTCACGAGTGTCTGCTGCCGCTGATCAACAAATACGGATATTAATCTCACGTGGGGCGTTTGTACGACAGTATGGACAGTGCTGTGATTAAACATCGCGGCGAGGTGATACGCACGGAGGGTATGACCGTATATGTGCGTATGAAGGTGGAGAGCGCCTGCAGCGCCTGCCATGCCCGCAGGGTGTGCGGCGCGGGAGAGAGCGCGGATAAGGTTGTCGAGGTGGAGACTCCGTCGGCCGCAGAGTATCGAGCGGGCGATGAGGTCGAGGTTGCCCTGCAACGCAGGGGTATGGGAGCCGAGTCGGTCGTGTTGGCCTACGTGGCGCCTTTTTTCGTTTTAATGGTATTGCTCGTGGCGCTTGTATCGGCAGGTGCCGGCGAGGGTACGGCGGCCGCGGCCGCAATCGGCGGCGTGGTGCTCTATTACGGTGTGCTATATCTGCTGCGTGACAAAATCCGGAAAAAAATAAAATTCACAATAACTAAACTAACAAAATGACGGTATTACTATCTACTATTTTGACACTCAGCTTGCTGGGTATCTTGGCCGCCGTCGTGCTCTACTTTGTGGCACAGAAATTCAAGGTGGAGGAGGATCCCCGCATCGACGAGGTTGAGAAGATGCTTCCGGGGGCCAACTGCGGCGGCTGCGGTTTCGCAGGGTGTCGCGGCATGGCCGACGCGCTGGTCAAGAACGATGACATCTCGGCGTTGTTCTGCCCCGTAGGCGGCGGTGATACGATGAAGGGTATCGCGGCGTATCTGGGCAAGGCGGCTCCCGAGAAGGAGCCCATGGTGGCTACGGTGCGTTGCGGCGGCGTGTGTGACAAGCGTCCGCGCACAAACACCTTTGACGGCGCCAAGAGCTGTGCCGTTGCCTCGTCGCTCTATGTCGGCGAGACGGCGTGCGCATACGGATGTCTCGGTTACGGTGACTGCGTTGCGGCATGTGCATTCGATGCCATACACATCAATCCCGAAACGGGTATTGCCGAGGTCGACGCGGAGAAATGTACGGCGTGCGGCGCCTGCGTCAAGGCGTGCCCGAAGAAGATCATTGAACTGCGCAAGAAGTGGCCCAAGGGTCGTGCCGTGTATGTCGGCTGCGTGTCGAAGGACAAGGGTGCCGTCGTGATGAAGGCCTGCAAGGCCGGATGTATCGGTTGCGGCAAGTGCGAGAAGGTGTGTGCCTTCGGTGCCATCACCATAGAGAACAACCTTGCCTATATCGATTCGCAGAAGTGCAAGCTGTGCCGCAAGTGCGTTAACGAATGTCCTACGGGCGCTATCAAGCTCGTGGGTATGGAGCCTCTGCCCAAGACGCCCAAGGCGCCTGCGGCAAAGGCGGCGGAGGGTGCGGCCGTGAAGGCGGAAACGCCTGCGGCAAAGTCGGCAGCTGCGGCCGGGAAACAGCCTGCGGCGGAGAATAGTGCCGCAACGGCAAAAACAGATAGTGTTAAGGAGCAGAAATAAACGGTGTAGAGTATGAAGACATTTCCCATGGGCGGAGTTCATCCGTCGGACAATAAAAAGTGGAGCAACACCAAGGCGATAGAGGTGATGGATCTTCCCGACATTGTCAACATTCCGCTCGGACAACATATCGGTGCTCCGGCCACGGCCAAGGTGGCAAAGGGCGACAAGGTACTGACGGGACAGCTCATAGCCGAGGCTTCGAGTTTCATGTCGGCCAATATCCACTCGCCCGTATCGGGTACCGTTACGGCAGTCGATATGCAGGTCAACGGTCAGGGTTTGCGCCAGATGATGATAACGATCAAACGCGAGGGTGACGAGTGGATGCCCACAATAGACCGCACGCCGCAACTGGTGCGCGAGTGTACGCTGGACGGTGCGGCCATCATCGCCAAGATAAAGGATGCGGGCGTTGTCGGTATGGGCGGCGCTACCTTCCCCACGCACGTGAAGTTGTCGGTGCCCCCGGGCTGCAAGGCCGAGTACCTCATCATAAACGGCGTGGAGTGCGAGCCGTACCTTACGTCGGACCACCGCACGATGCTGGAGCGCGGAGAGGAGCTGTTGGTAGGTATCGAGATCCTGAAACGCGCCGTCGGTGTCGATAAGGCCGTCATCGGCATCGAGAACAACAAGCCCGATGCCATAGATCATCTGCGCCGTCTGATTGCGGAGAAGGGTTACGGCGTACGTGTCGAGCCATTGAAGGTACGCTATCCGCAGGGCGGCGAGAAGCAGCTGATTGCAGCCGTTACGGGACGACAGGTTCCGCCCCCGCCCGGATTGCCCATTCACGTCGGGGCTGTTGTGTGCAACGTCTCGACGGCGGTGGCCGTATATGAGGCCGTGCAGAAGAACAAGCCTCTGATCGAGCGCGTTGTGACGGTGACGGGAAAACATGTGGCCTCGCCGCGCAATCTGCTGACGCGTATGGGTACGCCCATATCGAAACTTTTGGAGAAGGCCGGAGGTCTTCCCGACGGCGACGTGAAGGTCATAAACGGCGGCCCGATGATGGGTCGTGCCATGGTGAACCTCGATTCGCCCGTGACGAAGGGTTGTTCGGGTATAACAGTATTGGACGGTGCGGAGGCGCGCCGTGGCGTCGAGAGCCCCTGCATCAAGTGTGCAAAGTGTGTCGCCGCCTGCCCGATGGGTCTGGAGCCCTACCTCATATCGAAACTCTCGCGCCGCAAGATGTGGGAGCGCGCCGAGCAGGAGCGTGTGACGGATTGTATCGAGTGCGGCTGCTGCCAGTACTCGTGCCCGGCAAACGTGCCGCTGTTGGACTACATACGTCATGGCAAGCAGACGGTGATGGGGATGATTCGCGCCCGCGCCGCTCAGGCCAAGAAGTAACGTTTTACGCAAATAATAAAAGAAGAGATAAAAATCATGGCAAACAAGTTTTTTGTAGCTCCGTCGCCACATGTGCACAGCGCGCAGTCGACACGCTCGATCATGCGTGACGTGCTCATCGCGATGCTGCCCGCATTGGCAGTGTCGACGTGGGTGCACGGCGTCGATGTGCTGACGGTGTCGGCCATCGCCGTTGTCAGCTGCGTCGTTATCGAGTTCCTTATCCAGAAGTTCCTCTTCCACGGCGAGTGCACCGTGTCGAATCTCTCGGCTGCGGTGACGGGCCTGCTGCTGGCGTTCAACCTCCCGTCGTCGATTCCGTGGTGGATCGTCGTGATTGGGTCGCTGGTGGCTATCGGCGTGGCCAAGATGACCTTCGGCGGTCTGGGACGCAACCCCTTCAATCCGGCTCTGGTGGGACGTGTATTCCTGCTCATAGCGTATCCCGTGCAGATGACGACCTTTACGGCACCCGTCGTCGAGGGTTATGCCGACGCTATGTCGGGTGCAACGCCGCTGGCCGCAATCAAGGCCGGTGTCCCGGTTGAGGATGTCGATCTGCTGAGCATGTTCAGCGGTACGATCCCCGGCTCGCTCGGCGAGGTGGCCGCTGCGGCCCTGATCGTGGGCGGCATATATCTGTTGTGGCGTCGCGTCATCACGTGGCACATACCCGTGGCTGTTCTGGGTACGATGGCCGTCTTCGCATTCTTCGTGGCTCTGGCCGACGGCGGCGGCGCGCTGCTCTATCAGCTGCCCGCATTCCATGTTCTGGCCGGCGGTGCCCTGCTCGGTGCCATATTCATGGCTACGGACTACGTTACCTCGCCCATGACTCACAAGGGTATGATAATTTACGGTATCGGTATCGGCGCCGTGACGATGATAATACGTCTGTGGGGTTCATATCCCGAGGGCATGTCGTTCGCCATACTGCTGATGAACGCCGTTACGCCGCTCATAAACAAATATGTGAAACCCGTGCGCTTCGGTTTGGCCGCGGATAAGAAATAGGAGGGCTGAGATATGAAGAGTACACTTTTTAATATGGTTGCCGTCCTGTTTACCATCACGCTCATAGCTTCGGCCGGCGTGGGGGCGGTGAATATGATTACGGAGGATGCCATCGCCGAGGCTAACCGTCAGGCTACCGTCGCGGCTGTGGCCAACGTGCTCCCGGCGTTCGAGAAGAGCGAGATGAGTACGATGACGATCGACGAGATGCCGATCAACATATATACTGCTGTCGACGGCTCGGGTGCCGTCGTCGGTTATGCCGTGGAGACGATGACCATGAGCGGGTTCAGCGGCAAGGTGCGCATGATGGTGGGCTTCGATGCCGAGGGTACCATTCTCAATGTAAATGTTCTGGAGCAGAGCGAGACCCCGGGTCTCGGCTCGAAGATGTGCGACGAGGGCAACGTCCTGTTGGCCAGCGTGCAGGGTAAGAATCCGGCCAACCTGAAACTTAAGGTCAAGAAGGACGGCGGCGACATAGATGCCCTGACGGCCGCGACGATCTCGTCGCGTGCCTATGCCGATGCCGTGGCCCGTGCCTACGAGGCATTCAAGGTGGCAAGCGGCGCGCAGGAATCTACCGACGGCGTATCGGGTGCAACAGCTACACATGAGGACCATGATGCTCAGGAAGGAGGCGACAATGAATAAACTGAATATCATATTGCGTGGGATCGTCAAGGATAATCCCACCTTCGTGCTGGTGTTGGGTATGTGTCCGACGCTCGGTACGACCACCTCGGCCATGAACGGCATGGGTATGGGTGTGGCGACGATGGCCGTGTTGACTATGTCGAATATGGTTATCTCGCTCATCAAGAACCTTATTCCCGACAAGGTGCGTATTCCGGCCTTTATCGTGGTCATAGCATCGTTCGTGACCATCATACAGATGCTTATGCAGGCTTACGTGCCGTCGCTGTATGCGAGTCTGGGTGTCTTCATCCCGCTCATCGTGGTTAACTGTATCATTCTGGGCCGTGCCGAGGCCTTCGCCTCGAAGAACGGTGTCGTGGACTCGATCTTCGACGGTATCGGCATCGGTATCGGATTCACCCTTTCGCTTACGGTCATCGGCGCCGTGCGTGAGGTGCTGGGCAGCGGCGCGATATTCGGCATGCCGCTCGGAATCTCGGACTACACGCCGCTGGTGTTCGTTCTGGCTCCCGGAGGCTTCTTCGTGTTGGGCTATCTGATGGTATTGTTCAATAAGTTTATCAAGAAGTAGTTATGGAGATCTCGTATTTCGCAATAATCATAGGTGCGATCTTCGTCAACAACGTGGTACTCGCACAGTTCCTCGGTATATGCCCCTTCCTCGGCGTGTCGTCCAAGGTAGAGACGTCACTCGGCATGGGTGCCGCCGTCACCTTCGTCATGGCCCTTACGGCTGTGGTGGCGTGGTCGATACAGACCTTCATACTCGATCCCCTCGGCATCGGCTACATGCAGACCATAGTCTTCATTCTGGTCATTGCCGCTCTGGTGCAGATGGTGGAGATCATGCTCAAGAAGGTCTCTCCGTCGCTCTATCAGGCTCTCGGCATATTCCTTCCGCTGATCACGACCAACTGCGCCGTTTTGGGTGTGGCCATACTTATGATCCAGAAGGAGTTCAACCTGCTGCAGAGTGTAACGTACTCCGTATCGACCGCGTTGGGCTTCGGCCTTGCACTGGTGATCTTCGCCGGCATACGCGAGCGTCTGGAGCTGGACGGTGTGCCCGCAGCCTTGAAGGGTACCCCGATAGCGCTGATTACGGCCGCTATTCTGGCCATGGCCTTTATGGGCTTCTCGGGGCTGGTATAGCGTACCGTACCATGCGGCTTGGCGGGTATTGGACGTTACGGCCGTGACGCTTTAATGCCCGTGGTTGTCACTATTTGGTGTGAGAAACACATTTGCTCTTGCAAATGGCGATATTTGTATTAATTTTGTACCGTGTGCAGGGTCGCGAGAGCGGCCGTCACGATAACCTTTAATGAAATTGAATTATGGACAAGTACAGATGTACAGTTTGCGATTGGATTTATGATCCCGCTGTGGGCGATCCCGAAGGTGGCATCGCCGCAGGAACGGCTTTCGAGGATATACCCGACGACTGGGTTTGCCCCCTGTGCGGTGTGGGTAAGGATCAGTTCGAGAAGGTCGAGGAGTAAGCGTACTCCTCTGCTTTAATGGGGCTGCTGCCTTAGGGTGCAGTTTCGTCCGTACGTCGGTTGACGGCGTGCGGCAGATGATAAACGGGGACAACGATTTGTTGCCTCCGTTTTTTGTTTATTGCTGCACCGCTGTGATGCGTGCATCAGAATAGGGAAATAAAAAAGAGGTTGGCTTTTCGGGCCAACCTCTTTTCTTATTGTCCGTAATGTTTATTCTGGCTTTACGAGCGAGAGATAGAGCTCGTCGAGCTGCGACTGGTCGAGTGCCGAGGGGGCATCCAGCATGACGTCGCGGCCGGCATTGTTCTTCGGGAAGGCGATGAAGTCGCGGATCGAGTCCGAGCCGCCGAAGAGCGAGCAGAGACGGTCGAAACCGAAGGCGAGGCCTCCGTGAGGGGGCGCACCGAACTTGAAGGCATTCATCAGGAAGCCGAACTGCTCCTGCGCACGCTCCGGCGTGAAGCCCAGAACCTTGAATATGAGGGCCTGAAGCTGAGCGTCGTGTATACGTATCGAGCCGCCGCCGATCTCGGTGCCGTTGCAGACGAAGTCGTAGGCATTGGCGCGTACGCGTGCCGGATCGCTCTCCATGAAGGGTATATCCTCGGGTTTGGGCGAGGTGAAGGGGTGGTGCATGGCGTAGAAACGCTGTGTCTCCTCATCCCACTCGAACATCGGGAAGTCTACAACCCAAAGCGGGGCGAACTTGTGCGGGTCGCGCAGTCCCAACTGCTCGGCCACATGCAGACGCAGGGCACAGAGCTGTGTGAGGACCTTGAATTTCTTGCCGCAGATCATCAGCACCAGATCGCCGGCCTTGGCCTCGACACGTGCGGCGATGGCCTTAAGCTCGTCGGGTGTGAAGAACTTGTCGATCGAAGACTTGACATTGCCCTGCTCGTCGAGACGTATCCATACGAGGCCCTTGGCTCCGACCTGCGGGCGCTTGACATACTCCGTGAGGGCGTCGATCTGCTTGCGGGTATATCCGGCACAGCCCGTGGCGGCGAATCCGGCGATATACTCCGCATCGTCGAAAACCGAGAACGAGTGTCCGTGTGCCAGATCCGTGACGTCGTGCAGTTCCATGCCGAAGCGCAGGTCGGGTTTGTCAGATCCGAAACGCTCCATGGCCTCGATCCACGGCATGCGGCGGAATGGCTCCGTGAAGTCGATGCCGAGAATCTCATGGAACATGTATTTTGCCCAGCGCTCGAATACCTCGAGTATATCCTCCTGCTCGACGAACGACATCTCGCAGTCGATCTGCGTGAATTCGGGCTGACGGTCAGCACGCAGGTCCTCGTCGCGGAAGCAGCGTACGATCTGGAAGTAACGGTCGTAACCGGCAACCATGAGCAGCTGCTTGAGCGTCTGGGGTGACTGGGGCAGGGCGTAGAACTGGTTGGGGTTCATGCGGCTCGGCACCACGAAGTCACGTGCGCCCTCGGGCGTCGATCCGACAAGATATGGGGTCTCGATCTCGAGGAATCCCTCCTTGTCGAGGAACGTACGTACGGCATGTGCCATGCGGTGGCGCAGTGCGAGGTTGCGCTGCAGAGGCGGACGGCGCAGATCCAGATAACGGTATTTCATACGCAGGTCGTCGCCGCCGTCCGAGTTCTCCTCGATGGTAAATGGCGGCGTCTGCGCCTCATTCAGGACGATGAGTTCGTCGGCCGCAACCTCGATGTCGCCCGTAGGCATCTTGGGGTTCTTCGACGAGCGTTCGATGACACGCCCTTTGGCCTGAAGCACGTATTCGCGGCCGAGGTGTGCGGCCACGGCACGTGTCTGTTCGGGCGAGTGTTCTTCGACGACGATCTGCGTGATGCCGTAACGGTCGCGCAGGTCGATAAAGGTCATGGCGCCGAGGTTACGCACCTTCTGCACCCATCCGGCGAGCGTCACCGAACGACCGATGTCGCTGCTGCGCAGTTCGCCGCAAGTATGACTCCTGTACATAATATTGCGATTTAAGTTCGTTTGATCGATTTTGGCGCCGTAAAGATAGTAAATTTTACGCATATGCAACCGCTGCCGCCGTACGAGTTGATCAAACTGCGCATTAGGCTTTTGCATGTGAAGCATGACGTTCTCCTCTTCGGGCGGTTTGCAAGTTCCGAATATTTCATTAATTTCGCAAATACTTATGGAACGAAACGAAAAAACTGAAGAGCGCGACGAGAAGTTCATGCGCATGGCAATAAACGAGGCTCGCAAAGCGTTGAAAAGTGAGGAGGTACCTATCGGTGCCGTCGTCATTTGCGGCGATGCGGTGATAGGGCGCGGGTACAACCTTGTGGAGACACTGTGCGACGCTACGGCCCATGCCGAGATGCAATGTATCACTGCGGCGGCATCGACACTCGGCGGGAAGTATTTGAAGGGGTGTACCATATACGTCACCGTAGAGCCATGCGTGATGTGTGCAGGGGCTTTGGCATGGAGTCAGATCGACCGCGTAGTCTATGGAGCCGATGATCCTAAACGGGGTTTTATGCGTGTGGGCACATCCCTGTTGCATCCCCGCACGACGGTCACGCGCGGGGTGCTGGCATCAGAATGCGAGGCGCTGATGAAGGATTTTTTCAGCCGTCTGAGGTGATCGGTACGAAGCGAAGATATATGCGACAGCAATGCAAAAAAACGCGTATATTTGCATAAAACAAAAACAAAATGTAACTTTGTGTTCGTTGGTGTCGACGGCACCGTTCCGGGCTTCGGAAGAAATGATAACCTAAATAAATTTTTTGATCTATGAACAAGATTGTTTTAATGGCAATGGCGCTGATGTGGGCCTTTACGGCCTCGGCGCAGAGTGATGTGGTTGCATCATACAATGAAGGCGCCGAGGCGTTGCAGGCGAAGAATTTCGCCAAGGCGGTAGAGGCCTTCGAAAGTGTAATAGCCAACGGTTCGGATTCTGCCGATGACGCGGAGCTGAACTGCGTGGCCAATGCAAAGAAGTACCTCCCTACGGCATATCAGGGCAAGGGTGCACAGGCTGCTGCGGCTGCAATGAAGGCCGAGACTCCCGAGGATGCCGATGCCAAGTTCGCTGAGGCTGTGGATAATCTCACAAAGGGCGCTGCCAAGGCTACGGAGTATGACAATGCCCCTGCAGCCCAGAAGATCAATTCGCTGCTTGGCAAGGTATATCAGGCACAGGGCGCTTCGGCATTCAACAACAATGATTTCGCCAAGGCTATCGAGATCTTTGCCAAGGGTTATGCTGCCGATCCCAAGAATACGGCCATGGCATTGAACCTCGCGGAGAGCTACTTCAAGATGGACAAGTACGAGGACGGTATGAAGGTGTGCAGCGAGGTTGCGGCACTTCCCAGCCCCAAGTATGACGAGGCTATCGCTGAGGCCCGCTCGAAGATGAATATGTACACCAACAACCAGATTGCCAAGTTGCAGCAGGCAAACGATCTGGACGGCATTATCGCCATGTCGGAGAAGATCGCCGACAAGGCCGTGGCATCGCGCGTGGCAGTTCAGGCATACTATCTGAAGAAGGATTACGACAAGGTGATCGAGCTGGGTGAGGCTGCCGCAGCCCTTCAGACCGATCCTGAGGACGTGAGCGCAGTATATTTCAACCTTGGCTCTGCATACAACGGCAAGGAGATGAAGGATAAGGCTGTCGAGGCCCTTAAGAAGGTTACCGCCGAGCCCTATCTGACGCCCGCAAAGGCTGCATTGGCCGAGCTGACGAAGTAATACCTCGGGCGGTCGATACCGCGCCTGAGTTAATATGACGGCCGACTCTCAATCTGAGAGTCGGCCGTTTTCTTTGTGTTCTGGTTTATATTTTTGCTCTTCCATTACGCGCTGCCCCAATCTCTTTTTGCATATCCTTTTCAGCGCCTACACCTCCCCGTTTACAAGAGGGAGGCTTTGGTGGCATTCTCATACCTCAGCCCTTTAGTCATCCGTGCATTCTTGTAATAAACCGTTTTTCCGACCTTTTGCCGGTATTTTTGTGTTTGGAAGTATGGCTCCTTGAAGCTTTAGACGTGCTGTGTGCCAATTTGGGGCGTATTTAAGTGGTGCCGTCATTATTGCCCGAGAACACTGTTTATGCGGCGTTTGTATTGTCGTGAGGAAAAGTATATGGCTGGTGTTTGAAAGTCTCGTTTGCGTCGGTGCTGCGACCTGATCGTACGCTTATCATACGGCCTTCCTTAATGTGCTGCGGTTATTTAGATGATCAATATAAGAGTAGTGTGATGGTATATAAAAACAGCGAAGCCGCCCTTTTCGGGCGGCTTCGTCGCATTATGTCGGGCGGCTCGGGGCCGCGTATCGACTACAACGGGTTCTGATCCGATGAGGTAATATAAGGATTCGAGTTAATTTCGATTGACAGAGGGATCTGATAGGTATATACATTTACGTCCTCAGCAACTTTATGAGAGTGGTTGCTTGATGATTTTCGGTCTATACCCTTGTTGAAACGCTTGTTGGTGTAGAACTCGTGGCCCTCACCCCAAAGCTCGATACGGCTCTGGAGGTAGATCTCCTCGAGCAGGGCGTCACCCGTCTTAGAAGACTTGGTGTAGCCGCTGTCGCGTTTCGATACCAGATCGTAGAGGGTCTGCTGTGCAGCTGCATCGTTGCCGTCGCGAGCCTCGGCCTCGGCCTTGAGCAGGTATGCCTCCGACAGACGCATGAAGATCTCGTCCGTACGATAGGTCTCGTTGTAGAACTTCTTGTTGGCGTAGGCGGGATAAGCGCCTTCGGCAGCAGCGAGGAAGTTATTCTTACGATAGTCCGTATCGGGAATCTGGTTGTAGAGACGCTCGTCGATGCAGAGGAAGATGTTCTGGTTGTTCGACATGCTGTTTGCATTGCAGTAGATCGAGATCCACGAAGCGAACGACCTGTTCTCTAGCGAGGTTGCCGAGCTCCAGGTGTAGGCCCAGATGGTCTCGGGCAGCGTAGCCTTGAGGAATCCCGAAGTGGTGTACTGCTCCTCGTTCATCAGAGTGTAGGGCTCGGCGATTACTGCGGCTGCAGCATTTGCAGCGGTGGTGTAGTCTCCAGTGGTGAGGGCTATGCGGGCCAACAGCATGTTGGCAACGCTCTGGTCAATATCCGCCGTCGAAGACATGGGATCATAACCCTGCTGTTCGAAGAGGTTGACAGCGTTCTCCAGATCGGTGGTGATGGTCGAGTAAACCTCGGTCGAAGGGGTACGTCCCATTGCACCGCCTACGGTGAGGTGGAGGGGCACGCCGGCCTTGTCCTTACCGCCATGCATGTAGTCATCCTGATATACTGCCATGAGGTAGTAGTAACCCAGAGCGCGATAGGTCAAAGCTTGAGCCTTGTAAACCAGAGCGCTTCCCTCGGCATCCTCAGGAATGAGGTCGAGGATCTGGTTTGCGTAATATACGATCTTGTAGTAGTCGTACCAGATATCAGCCGTGAGGCTTGCAGTCTGCTGGCGCAGGTTCTCGAACATGTACTCGTCAGCAAACCAGTTGGTAAGGCTGCTCAGTACCATGTCGTTGCCTTGAAGATCCATACGCAGGTTCCATACCATGAAGCTGGTATCGTTGGTGCCGTTTGCACGCGTACCGCTGTGCATGAAGTTCAACGCGCCGAGCATCATGGGCTCGAGAACGAGGTCGGCATTCTCCTTGATGAGCTCCTGCAGCTGCTCGTCCGATACTGATCCTCCCTGAGGGTCTGTGTCGAGCTCTGCGGCGCATGAGCTAAAGAGCAGGGTTGCAGCAGCAGCTATATATAATATGTTCTTTTTCATATTTTTCCTCCTGTTTTATTACATATTAATCGTTACACCGAAAGTGAAGGTTCTCGCCTGCGGGAATATGAATCCGCTCATGCTGCTGAATCCCATACGGGGATCAAAGCCGTCGTGAGCCGAAACGAAGCAGAGGTTGTCGGCATTGAAGAATATGCGGAGCGACTCGATGCTGAGCTTCGAAGTCCACTTCTGGGGAAGCGTATAGCCCACATTGAGGTTCTTCAAGCTGAAGTACGATGCGTCACGATAGAGCGCATTTACGTTCGAGGCGGGGAAGTTCCACGTTCCGTTGTACATCAACATCGGGAATTCGGCGTTGGGGTTCTCCGCAGTCCAAGTATTGCCGATAAGGTCGTCAGATACTGCGAACATCGAACGTCCCGGATCGTACATGTTGGCCGAAGCACCGTCCCACTGCTTTCCACCGATCTGGAATGCGGTCTGGATGTTGAGGTCGAGACCCTTCCAGCGGAAGGTCGTGCGCAGACCGCCGGTCATGTCGGGCAGAGCGTCGCCCATCTCGTACTGGTCAGCCTCGGCGAAGTTCGAGGTAAGCTCGCGTCCGGTTACATTACCCTCGTTGTCGGTGGTATTCTTCCAATAGAGCTCGCCGCCGGTCTCGGGATCTACACCTGCATAGTCGAACAGATAGAGGTTGTAGTACGACTTGCCCTTACCGCGCAGGAACGCACCCGATACATAGTCACCACCGAGAGCGGCGTTACCCAACTCTGCGGGGTAGTCGATCAACTTGTTCTGAGCGAATGCGCCGTTGATGCCGACATTCCAGTATACGTTGCGATTCTCGATAAGGACAACTGGGTTGAAGAATTCGAAACCAGAGTTCTGCAGTACGCCGACATTCTCGAGACGAGACGAAAGTCCGGTCGAAGCGGGGGTAGGACGGTTCCAGATCAGGTCGTGCGTGCGACGGTTGTACCAGTCAAACGATCCGTATACGCGATCCCACAAGCGGAAGTCGAGACCTACGTCAACCTGATTGTTGCGCTCCCATGAAAGGCCGGGGTTACCAACCGACGACTGAGAGATGGTAGGCTGGCCGTTAGACTCGCCGATAGCCCAGAGGTTGGTGTAGGGATAAGCTCTGTTAAGCTGGTTACCCGATACGCCGTACGTTGCACGCAGACGCAGGTCGTTTACCCAGAGGGCATGCTTCATGAACTCCTCCTGAGTGATGCGCCATGAACCGCCGACTGACCAGAAGTGGCCCCACTTGTTGTACTTGAAGAGCGACGAACCGTCGTAACGATACGAGAGCGACAGGAAGTAGCGATCGTCGTAGTTGTAGTTTGCACGGGCGAAGTAACCCTCAAGCGAGGTGATTACGCGCTCCGAGGTCGAGCTGTCGAGGTATGCGCTTACAGCATTGCCCAACTCGGGAACACCCGGATAGAAGATGTTGGTCTTGTATGCTGCCAGCGAGTTGTTGTCGGTCTTGTTGAACTCGTGACCGATCATGACATCGACGTTGTGCAGGTCGTTGATCGACTTCTTGTAGTTGAGCATCTGCTGCGTGTTGTACGAGTTGTAGTGCGACACGCTCTTCTGCACGAAACCGTTGAGGCTGGTTCCGTAACCGTACTCGTTGTTCTGGAAGTAGGTCGTGTAGTTGTAAACGTTGTCGAGCGTGAAGTTTGCCGTGAACTTGAAGTCCTTCAGGAAGGTGATGTCAACGTACGCGTTGGCATAGATGTTGTCGCGGATCATGTTGTTGACGTCGCGGCTCATCGACTCCATGGGGTTTGCATAGTTGTTCTGGGCGTTGAACATATCGTAGGTTTCTCCGTAGGGTGAGAGGGTTCTGCCGCCACCGTTCTCGTACATCATCGTACCGTCGGGGTTGTAGCGGATATTACCGTCAAGATCGCGGGCGTAGAAGGGGACTACGGGAGCCTGCCATTGCGTCCACATGAAGACGTTACCGGTGTTGGCACCATCGCCAAATCCCGGGTCGTCGGTATCACGACGCGAGTACGATACGTTGGTACCGAGCTTCATCCAGTTGGTAACCTGAGCGTTCACGGCAGCGCGGCCAGAGTAACGCTTGAACGAAGACATGATAACGTAAGAGGGATCATCGAGGAAGTTACCCGATACGTAGTAGTCCATCTTGTCGTTACCGCCGCTGATGCTGAGCGTGTACTCCTGACGGAACTGCTTGGTGAAGAGGTAGTCGTCGTAGTTGTCGGCATAGAGCAACTGAGCATTGGGATTGATCTTGCCGGTAGCGAAATCGATCAGGGTCTCGCCCTCGGGAAGTTTGTATGCCATGTAGTTACCCGTCATCTGGAAGAGGTTGTTGTAGGCTGCGTTGGCCAGAGCATCGTGCGAAACGCCCGGGTTGTTGACTGCGAAGTAGTTGTATATACCTGCATAGGTCCACTCGTAGTAGTCGCCGGGGTTCTGCATGGTCTCGTGCTCGCCGACACCCATCTCGTTCCAGCCCCACTTGGCCTCGAAGGTGATGTTTGCCTTCTGGTTGCGGGCGCCCTTCTTCGTGGTGACGAAGATGACACCGTTCGCAGCACGCGATCCGTAGAGGGCGTTTGCAGCGGCATCCTTAGATACAACGACCGACTCGATATCGAGCGGGTTGATCGAAGACAGAGCCGACGAGTAAGGCACACCGTCGACAACGATCAGGGCAGCCTGATTACCGTTGATAGAACCGATACCGCGGATGTATATCGCAGCGTCGGTACCCGGCTGACCCGTCGTGCTGTATGACTGAATACCCGGTACGGCACCCTCAAGGGCGTTCGCAACCGAAGATACGGTCATCTTCTGCAGGTCTTTCGCCGTGACGGCCGTGATAGATCCGGTGAGGTCTTTCTTCTTCAACTCACCGAAGGTCTGTACCGTGACGCCTTCGATAGCGGTGTAGTTGTCTTGCAGGACGACCTCGATGTTGGTCTTACCGGCGATGGCGATCTTCTGATCCTCATAGCCGATGAACGACACCAACAGGTTGCCGTTTGCAGGAGCCGAGATGCGGAACGAACCGTCAGTGCCGGTATTCGTACCGATCGTGGTACCATCGACGATAACGGTTGCGCCGACGATGGCGTTGCCGTTAGCGTCTTTAACTGTACCGCTCACTTGCTTCGTTTGCGCCGAGGCCAGAAGGCCGCAGGTCAAAGAAGCGACTAATAATAGTACAATTTTCCTAACCATAAGCATTAATTTTTGTACGTTTGTGTTACAAGTATTTTAATATAAAATACGCTTGCAAATGTACGCATTAAATTCATAATTATCAAATGATTTTGAAACAAATGACATTCGTGTTACAATGTTTAGCACATTTGGGCGTCTTTAGTTGCACAATGTAATCCGACGGGTGCCGCGAAGAATAAAATGATAATGCGCACGCATATCCGCATAAAAATTCGGCATCATTATGCGATATTTATGTAAGAACGCAACTTCCCGAAATCTATCGGCTACAATTCGTAAGTTTCCACAATCCGCAACGTTTCGGAATATCCATATATCTGTTTTTCACACATCTTTTCACCTTCGTATGTTTTCGTCACACTATGGCGCGCGCCGCAGTTTGGAGATCATGTGCGGTGCCGTGCGGGACATCAGTCTGTCGGGGATATGGTAATTAGACTCGATATTTTTCGATGCGCGTGACATCTCGTTCGAGATCGACGTTTGAAGGACACGGGCGTATGTCTGTGTGGTCTTGATACTTACGTGGCCGAGCATGCGGCTTACGACTTCGATCGGGATTCCGTTGGCAAGAGTTACGGTAGTTGCGAAGGTGTGGCGCGCCGTATGGAACGAGATCCGCTTATTTATGCCCATACGGTCGGCCGCCATGCGCAGTACGGTGTTGCACCAGTTGTTCGACGGCAGGTCGAACAGCGGATGGCTGCTGTCGGCATAATCTCTGTTTATCAGGCTGTAAGGCAGCTGTAAAAGTGGTACGTCAATACTCGTACCGGTCTTTTTGCGGTATGTCGAAACGTAGTAACGGTCGTTGCGTCTTACGATGTCGGCCATGGTGAGGCGCTTGACGTCGGAAAAGGACAATCCCGTGAAACAACTGAATATGAATGCATCTATAACGCGGCACTGAGCCTGTGTCGAGGGCTTGAACTCAATGAAACGCCGCAGTTCGTCCCTCATCAGAAAACTCTTGTCCGTATGTCGGCAGTGCAGTTTGTATCCCGTGAATGGATTGCGCGAGATGATGCCGCAGGCTACCGCCTGTGTCACTACGTGCTTGAAGGCTATCATATATATCCATACGGTGTTGACACTGCATTTGGCTGTTTCGGTGAGCCAGCGGTGAAATTCGCATATGAATTTACGATCCACGCGTGTGACCGGCATATCACTCAGTCCGTAGTGTGCCGTGATATGTGCATGGAGGTGCTTGCACACCTGCCTATATTTATATAAGGTACTCTTGCTGCGGTTCAGTCCCACCATTTGGGCGAACTCTTCGTTATGGCGCCCGAAGAACTCGACAATACCGATCGACGAGCTACGCTGTCCGGAATAGAGCATGCGTACAGCCTGCGGCGTCACCTCGTCGGGAAGATGCTTCAAGCGCATATATGCGTCATATACGGCATATTGTATACGGTCGAGCAGCTCATTCGTGCGTCGAGCCTGCTCGCTGCGACCCTTCAACCTTTTGCGGCGGCTGTCCCACATCCGTTCCTCGACTGAGAGCGACGTGGAAAAGGTGCAGAACCGGCCGTTTACGGATATCTTGCACATTATCGGCATTTGGCCGCTTTTGAGTTTTTCCTTGCGCTTGGTGTAAAACAGTATTTTGAAAGAGTCTCCCATGAGATATATATTCAGTATTTGTACAGTAACTCAAAATACCTCCGCCGGGTACCTTGCAGGCGCCGGAACAGATTGTCACACAGATTTATGGCGTAATACCATCGGGTATTCGCAGAGTAACTCCGAACAGTACGTCGACCCTCGGCAACGATGATAGACGCGCCGTGGAGGGGCTGTGGCGGCACATCTGTTTTTATATTAAAATACTAAGTAAGTAACGTACAAAAATTAATGCTTATGGTTAGGAAAATTGTACTATTATTAATTGCTTCCGTGACCTGCAGTCTGATGGCTGTGGCTCAATCGAAGCAGGTGAGCGGTACAGTGAAGGATGCTAACGGTAACGCCATTGTCGGTGCGACCGTTATGGTCGAAGGTACCAGCAACGGAGTGAATACCGGCAGCGACGGTTCGTTCCGTATCTCGGCTCCGGCCGACGGATACCTTTTGGTGTCGTTCCTCGGTTACGAGGAGGCACGTGTGGCTATCGCCGGTAAGACCAGTATCGACGTTGTCCTTGCGGACGACACGCAGTCGATCGACGATGTGATAGTCGTGGCTTTCGGTACGGCCAAGAAGGAGGCCTTCACAGGCTCGGCATCGGTCGTCAAGGCCGATGAACTCGAAAAGCGTCAGACGACGAACGTCCTGAACGCTCTGGTCGGACAGGTCCCGGGCCTGCAGATGCGAGGCTCGACGGGTCACCCGGTTCTTCGGCTGGTTCGATCAACATTCGCGGTATAAATTCAATGTATGCGGGAACGAGTCCCTTGGTGATTGTCGACGGTGCGCCTTACAGCGCCAGCCTGAGTAACATTCCCCAGTCGGATATCGAGTCGGTGACGGTGCTCAAGGATGCCGCTTCGGCCGCACTGTACGGTGCGCGCGGTGCGTCGGGTGTGATCATCGTTACGACGAAGAAGGGTCGTTCACACGATGCCGTGATCAATATCGACATGAAGTGGGGTGTCAACTCTCGCGCCATGCAGGATTACGACTTGATTACCGATCCCGGGGAGTATTACGAGGCATACTATGCACAAATATACAACAAATATTATTACGGTCAAGGCTATTCTGCCGCTTCGGCTGCCGCTTCGGCCAATGCCGACTTGTTGAGCGACCTGCAGTATAATGTCTTCTCGTATCCCGCGGGTGAGAGCCTCATCGTTGACGGCAAGCTCAACCCCAACGCTACGCTGGGCCGCCGTGTGAACTATAACGGTAAGGATTACTGGCTTACGCCCGACGACTGGACCGACGAGGCCTATCGCAACAGTCTGCGTCAGGAGTACAACATCAGCATGAACGGCGGTACGGACCGTGCTTCGTATTACATGAGCCTCGGCTACCTGAATGAGGACGGTATCGTCTACAACTCTAATTACGAGCGTATCACGGCGCGTCTGCGTGCCGACTATCAGGCCAAGAAGTGGCTCAAGGTGGGCGGTAACGTGGCTTTCGTCAACTCGGATCAGGATCAGAACTCTAACTGGGGTACTTCGCAAAGCGCGGGTAACCTCTTCGCCTATACGTCTCGTATTGCGCCCATATATCCGGTCTACATGCGTACCGTCGACGCTGACGGCAACATCTCGATCATGACCGACGAGTATGGCAACAAGGCGTACGATTACGGTGTCGCATCGCGCGGCTACGGTGTTACGCGTCCCTACCTGTCGACAGGTAACCCTCTGGGTGAGAACCAGTACAACAGGTACACCTCGGGCGGCAACCAGCTCAACGGAAGTTTCTTTGCGGATGTAGACTTCACCTCGTGGTTGAAGTTCAACGCTACGAGCACCGTTACGTGGGGCCAGACCAACGTCTCGGACTTCGGTAACATGTACTATGGAACGCCTGCGCAGACGGGTGGCGATATAGGCAAGTCGTCGACTTCGACGCTGCGCACCAACCACCTGCAGACGTTGACCTATTACGATACTTTCGATAACCACAACATCAACGTGATGCTCGGTCACGAGTATTACGATACGCAGACCAAGTATCTCTACGCACACGGCCGCGGTATGTTCTCGCCGGAGATTCCCGAGATCAGCGCTTCGGCAACCAAGGACGACTCGGATTCATACTCGTCGGAGTACAACGTCGAGGGTTACTTCCTCTCGGCACAGTACGATTATGCAGGCAAGTATTACGCTTCGGCATCGTTCCGTCGTGACGCATCTTCGTACTTTGCGAAGGATCACCGCTGGGGCAGTTTCTGGTCTCTGGGTGCCGCATGGATCATCTCTAAGGAGAACTTCATGTCGAACGCTCTGTGGGTCGATATGCTGAAGCTGAAGGCCTCGATCGGCCAGCAGGGTAACGACAGCGTAGGCTCGTTCGCATACGTCGACATGTATTCGCTCTCGTCGTCGAGCGAGACCTCTATGACGCCGACATTCTGGCGTAAGGGTAATCCCGAACTTACGTGGGAGACTACGACCAACTTCAACGCCGGTGTCGAGTTCAGCTTCTGGCGCGGACGTTTGACCGGTAGCATTGATGTCTACAACAAGAAGACAACCGATCTGTTGTTCTGGGTATCTATCCCCGAGTCGTCGGGTACGCGCGGTATGTACGACAATGTGGGCGATATGCGTAACACCGGTGTCGAGATCAGCCTGCAGGGCGCGCTCATCCGCACCAAGAACGTCGATTGGACCATATCGATGAACCTGTCGCACAACTCGAACAAGATTCTGAGTCTTCCCGATTCGAAGATCGACCCCGCAACGGGCGGTTTCAACGAGGATTCGTACTTCTACCGTGTAGGCGGCCCGATGTACAACTATTACAGCGCCGTATATGCGGGTGTTGACCAGTACGGTCAGGCCATGTTCTACGTCGACCAGACGGATGAGAACGGCAATGTTATCGGACGTACCACCACCTACGACTTCAACAACGCTACCAAGTACGAGCACGGCAGCATCCTGCCCAAGGTGTTCGGCGGTTTCGGCACCACGGTGCGTATAGCCAACTTCGACGTGTCGGCCACGTTCGACTATCAGCTGGGCGGCAAGGTATTCGACGGATACTATCAGTCGGTCATCACGCCTGCCGAGGATTCTGGCAGCGCAGGTCAGAATATCCACAAGGATTGGGTTCGGTCGTGGAGCGTGAACAACACCTCGAGCGACATGCCCCGCTGGCAGTACGGTGACGCGTACGGCGGTGCGTCGAGTGACCGCTTCCTGACAAACGCAAGCTATCTGAACTTCCAGTCGTTCACCGTAGGCTACACCCTGCCGATGAAGGCCTTCAACAACAAGCTCAAGATGCGCATATATGTAGCCGGTGAGAACCTATGCTACTGGTCGGCGCGTAAGGGTCTGGATCCCCGTTACTCATACAGCGGAAACAGTACGGTGATTCCTTACTCGCCTATACGCACCATTTCGGGCGGTATTCAGCTTACGTTCTAATTTAACATGAGAAAGAAGATGAAGACAATGAAAAACATATTCAGAAAGTCGGCCTTGATTGTGCTTGCTGCGGCTGCAATGACCGGCTGTATCAAGGTAATTGAGCCGCAGGAGGGTACTGCCGATGTCAATCAGGTCGGAAGCGCTCCCAATGCAATCCAGAACTATGTGGATGCCGTTACCCGTTCGATCTGCGGTAAGCTGTACTTCGGTTCGTCGTATGCCTACGATCTGGGCCTTCCGGGCATGATGCTCGCACGCGACGTCACGGGTCAGGATATAGTGCTGGAGAATTCGGGTACCGAGTGGTTCTCGACGTGGTATCAGGTAGGTACGGGTCTGGGCCCGCAGTATCTGGTATGCCAGCTGCCTTGGACATATTACTATGCATGGATTGACAACTGCAACCGTGTGCTTCAGATCACGGGTGAAGATCCCACCGATGCCGATCTTCGTTCAGGCGCCGGTATAGCCTATACGATGCGTGCATTCTTCTACATGGATCTTGCCCAGATGTTCCAGTACACCTACGTGGGTCACGAGCAGGAGGGTACGGTGCCTATCGTTACCGAGAAGACTACGCCGACGGAGCTTACGAACAACCCCCGCGCTACCAATGAGGCGATGTGGGCCTTTATCCTCGAGGATCTCGACAAAGCCGAGAAGTTGATCGCCGACTACAAGCGTTCGGACAAATATACGCCCGATCTGAGTGTGGTTTACGGCTTGAAGGCCCGTGCATACCTTGTAATGGAGAACTGGCAGCAGGCCGAGTACTATGCCAAGCTGGCGCAGAGCGGATATTCGATCATGACCGAGAACGAGTATCTCGACCGTCTGACGGCATTCAATACGCCGAACAACTCGTGGATGATGGGTATGACCTATCTCTCGACCGACGATGCTATTCTGCAGAACGATGCCGATACCAACTGGGGTTCGCAGATGTACCTTGAGGTTTCGACCAACGGTTATGCTTCGCAGTACGGTGTGCCCAAGCGTATCGATGCCCATCTCTATGAGACCATTCCGGCAACGGACTTCCGTAAGAAGTGCTTTATAGATCCTTCGCTGGATGGTATGGAAGCTGCCGATCGTACGGCTGCTCTGGCCGCATATACCGATTATCCGGAGTTGATCGATCAGGCGGTCGACGCCTCTACGGCCAAGACCTACGGATGCCTTTCGCTGAAGTTCCGTGCTGCAGGCGGTGAGGCCGGCCGCACAAACGGTTATCTGGGAATGTGCGGTGCGGTGCCCATTATGCGTGTCGAGGAGATGTACCTTATCGAGGCCGAGGCTGCGGGCATGCAGTCGGAGGCTCGCGGTATCGAGTTGCTGACCAAGTTCGCGAAGCTGCGTGACCCCGAATATACCTACAACTCGCTGATGTCGTTCCGCGATAATGTATGGTGGCAGCGTCGTGTCGAGTTCTGGGGCGAGGGCCTTTCGATGTACGACATCAAGCGTCTGAACAAGGGTATCGTCCGCAGCTATGCGGGTACGAACCACCCTGCGGGCTATCGTTACAATACCGATACGGTGCCTTACTGGATGAACTTCTGCATCGTGCAGTCGGAGGTGAACTACAACTACTCTATCAGTGATTATCGTGCTGGAGGCAAGTCTACGAACATGAATAATCCCACTCCTATGCAGCCCGACGGCGATTCGCCCGAGCATGTATGGTAGCAGCGTAAACAACAATGAAAATAAGCGTTATGAAAAAATACCTTAAATTGGCTTTTATTGCCGTAATGGCCGTAGCGCTCTACGGCTGTAAGGAGAGCGAAGGGACCGATGCGGGTTCTGACGGCACTCCCGTGGTAACGATATACAATAACGATGTCCCCGCAGGATACAGCACGGACAATACGGTTTCGCTGCGTCTGTGTCCCAACAACAAGGTACAGAAGATGTATGTCTACACCGAGTTGAAGGATGACAAGGATGCCTATGTGACCTCGAACGGCGAGGCTGCCTACATGACGCGTGTCGTGGAGAACGGTACGGAGTATGAAGGCAAGGATCTCGACGTGGTGATCACCGACCTTGCGGGCCTCTATGCCACGACTGTGGTGGCCGTGGATGCCGGCGGCAACCGCATGGCCTATGAGAATATCTTCAAGGGTGTGATCTGGGTCGATGCCGGCCGTGCATACGTTTACCAGAACTTCGTTTATGAAGGCAATTACTATGTTTCGGGATATGTTACGGTCGAGCGCCAGTCGGATGCCAATATCTTCCGTGTGACGGATCTCTTCTGCCAGCTCTATCCCTCGCTTTCGCGCATTCCGTCGACGGTGACCCTGACGTTCGATGCAGATCATAACGTTACGGACTTCACCAGCTCGGAGGCTCCGTTCGTGATCGTCAACTTCCCCGACGGCGGCATGCTGCTGCACGGATACTACGATTCCGCAACATACGGCGATTACTGCTATGTCCTCTCGGATAGCGATGATCAGGGTAATTTCGCCTACGTATCATTGCTCGTGCTCGACAACAATGCCGGAGCGCTCTATACGGGCGGTTACATCTACTTCTATACCGACGAGTTGGAGTGGTACCAATAGTTGCATAGCGAATATCTGACAGAAGGCGGCCTCCATGCGGAGGCCGCCTCTTTTATGCCTTGTACTGCCGCTTTACCGACGGCACTTATGATCACGCTGCGGAAAGGATGTGACATGTATGTAGCACTATCTTCCGGGCAGATCAGATATTAATCGGAAAATATGCGGTATTGAAATAGCAGCGGTGACATCGTTCGATAACTCGACAGGATGTCACCGCTGCTTGGTAATGGTGTGATTGTATGTCTATTTTGTAGCCTTCTCGCGGCGGCGGAATACGAAGTGTTCGAGTATTATCACCGTGATTACGCCCATCACGAAGCCGTTGCCGATGATGGGGCGGATGATGGCGGGCACCACCTGCATGGGTATATACGAGAAGAGAAGGGCCATCATCAGCGGCAGCCCTACGATAAGGCAGTCGTCAAATGTGAGTGCCGAGCGTGACGATACGGCCATCTGGAGTGCGGCGGCGAGCTGTGTCCCCATAAGATACAGTAGTATGACGCCGATGACGGTGTTGGGTATGGCCGACAAAAGGGCTATGAGCGAGGGGACGAATGCGCATACGATAAGACCTATTCCCGCTGGCAGCAGGGCGTAGCGCGAAGCGCACGACGAGGAGGCGATCACGCCCGGCGACATCGAGTAGTTTACGGGGCCTATAATGCCGAGGGCGCCGGCCACCATGTTCATGATGCCGGTGATGCCGATGCCGCGGCGGCAGCGTTTGTCCGTATCTGGAGTTTCGAGCATGGCGCCGAGTGACTGTATGGATCCTATGTCGTTAATCAACAGGGCGACGTAACAGAAGAAGAATGCGGCGATCATGCCTCCGTCGAACTTCAGCCGCGGCAGCAGCAGCGGCCCTTCGGATTCGACATATGAGGCGAAGACCTCGCCGAAACCTCCGTATATGAGGTAATATATGACACTCCCCAACACCAGTGCGGCGGGTATCACGGTCGATTTCCATATGCCGCGTGCCGCATGCGAGGCTATGGCCATGGCGAAGACCCCGATCAGGGTGAACCACAGGCCGAAGGCGTAGCGCGGCTCCTCGCCGGCGGGGAATATAAGGTTGCGGATGGTGGGCGATAGGGTCATGGCTATGAGCATGAGTATCACCACGACGATGCGGGGTGTGAATATGCGCTGCAGGTGCTTGAGCAGGCTGCCTGCGGCGATTACGGCGACTAAGGCGCCTCCGACGATGAGCGAGGTGTATATGCGGTCGGTATCGACCTGCGCGCCCTGTGAGGCGAGTGCCGTGATGATGCCTACGAGCAGCACGGCCGCAGGCCCTACGACGATCGGCATGCGGTGCCCGAAGAAGACCTGTATGATGGTTGTTACGCCCATCAGCGCGAATACCTTCTGGGCATAGAGTACGCGCTCGGCGGGCGAGCCGACGGCGATGAACAGCGATGTGGTCACCACGGCTATGGCGAGCACGAACCATTGCAGGCTGTAGAGCATGAGTTGTCCGAAACGCGGACGATCGTCGATTCCGAATTTTAGATTCATTTTTGTCGTGTTTTGTGTTCGAGGAAATATCTTTGCGACTTGACCAGATTGCGCGATTGAAGCACGATGGTCTTCGTCTCGCTCAGAATATTCAGATACAGTATGTTGGCCTTTGTCGAGGTCTTCCGTGTGCGGATACGCCGCAGCTGGTTGGCTATGGCCTCCGATATCGATTCGAAGAGTTCGTCGCGCAGCTCGACTATGGCGTCGAAGTCGGCATAGTCGTTATGTTGCAGCATGGTGTTCATACGTGCGAAGATGGTCTCCACCTCGTCGTTTATGTGCATCAGATCCTCCACCTGCTCGTTCGACAGACCCTCATGATTGTTGTCTATGTGCTCGAAGCAGGGACGCGTTATGTGCAGCAGCGCCTTGGCTATTTCACCCATGTAGTCGACCACCTGCACGTAGTACTGCGCCATGTTCATCTCGTTCTCCTTCATGCGCGCGAGCATGGCCATGAGACCGTATTTCCGCTCGCGCGACGCCTCGTATAGCTCTTCACTCTGTTGTACCACCTCCTTGAGCGCCTTGCGGTTCTCGCGGAAGACGGCTATGAGCGTGCGGTAATATATCTTTGTAGTTTGGCGCATGGTGCGGGCCACGTCGTCAAGCGTAGCCCTCACGGCCTCGTCCATATTCTGCGGGTCGGCCGCCTGAAGGCTCTTTTCTGCGGCCTGACGGTTTTTGCGGCGGTTGCTGCGGAAGAGCATCCATCCGCACAGCAGCGTCACGGCCACGATGGCAATGTTGCCGCCGTAGAAGAGCGCGAGCCCTACGCCGAAGGCTATGGCCAGCGCTCCGAGACCTGTAATGAACCACCCAGACACCACGGTCAATACGCCCGATATGCGATATACGGCGCTTTCGCGGCCCCATGCACGGTCTGCGAGCGAGGATCCCATCGAGACCATGAAACATACGTATGTGGTCGACAGCGGCAGTTTCATCGATGTGGCTATCGAGATGAGTATGGCGGCGGTGGTGAGGTTGACGGTGGCGCGGATAAGGTCATACGAGGCCCCGTCGCGGCTCTGCTCCGGCAGGCGTTCGAAACGCGCGGCAACGGTTTGTCGCAGACCCTGCGGCACGACTCTCGCGTAGATGCCGTTAATGCCCATGGCTATGCGTACCAATGCGCGTGAGAGTGGCGTCGAGCCGTATTGTTCGCGCACCTCGCTCTGGTTCGAGAGCGAGAGTTCGGTGCGGCTTACCGAGAGGGCGCGGCGTGATGTCCACAGCGTGATGATCATGATGGCGGCGGCTCCGAGCAGCAGGTAGACCTTTGCGGCTACGGGACCGGCCAGAGCTCCCATGTGCATGGCCGTATCGCCGCTCTCGCGGGCGAGCATGTAGGAGTCGAAGCCCGCGACGGGTACGCCTATGAAGTTCACGAGGTCGTTCCCGGCGAAGGCCAGAGCGAGTGCGAATGTCCCGGCCAGAATGTTGACCTTTAGGATGTTTACCTTGAATCGCTGAAGGAAGAAGAGCACGGCGGAACTTATGCACCACAGAATGAAGAGTGAGAACAGCAGGTTGTGCTCGACGTATTGTATGACGAACGATCCGGCCAGAACGCCTCTGAGGCCCTTGAAGAGTGCGAAATATATGATTGCCGTGACCGATATTCCGCACCATGCGGCGCCGAAGCGGTTGAACGGGCGGCGGTATCGGAACGAGAATAGCAGTCGTGACAGATACATGACGACGGCGCCGCAGGCGAATGCTATGACTACCGAGAGGACTATTCCGGCGACGATGGCCATGGCACGTGCCGAGTTGATGTATTGCCCGAGGTCGGCGGCCGTAGCTGCGGGGTCGGCGGCTATCTGTACGGTCGAGGCGGCTATGGCGGCGCCGAGCAGGCAGAAGACCAGAGCTACGGTTGTCGAGGTCGGAAGGCCCAGCGTGTTGTATATGTCGAGCAGGATGATGTTTGCCAGCATGACCGAGAGGTAGAGTATCATCACCTCGCGGAAGGTGAACAGTTCGGGGTGGAACATTCCGCTGCGAGCCACCTCCATCATGCCGCTGGAGGTTATGGCGCCGATGATGATGCCGAACGAGGCTACGGCCATGATTATACGCAGTGGTGCGGCCTTTGAGGCGATGGCGGAATTGAGGAAGTTGGCGGCATCGTTCATGACGCCGATGAACAGGCCCGTAACGGCGAGCAATACCATCGCCGCGAGCATGAATGTGTAGATGAATTCCATGCCGAAAGTCTTCACGCTGGCGGCGCGCAGGCCGCACGTTATCGGTGCGGTGCGCATGTATCCCGCCGCCGCGAGCCGTTCCCGCGCCGTCAGGCGTTAGTGCCGCCGTTTGACGTATGGTTGGGTTACGGTTGGGTGGGAGAGACTTGCGGCAGAGTCCCGAATCTCCTAACAAAGATAGCTCAATGGCTTGCGGCGGTCAATAACGGCGAGGTTTGTTAACCTAAATTTAACATACCGTATGCCTGATTGCCATATTTTCCGCGTGTATGACAGTGTGCCGCATTCGGTGAAACGTATGTGCATACGTATATGACGCGGCGCAGATCTCCGCCTGTGACGGGTGGTCTGCGCCGCTGTGTATGTATTGTTTGTCGTAAGGTTATTTGCCGAGCAGGCGTTTTGCCTCGACAGGATTGTCGGTTGTGATGTAGTCGACGCCGTTGTCGATGCACCACTGCAGGTTCTCGGTGTCGTTTACGGTCCATACGTTCACCGTCAGGCCGAGGTCATGGCATTGCTTGATCCACTCGGGACGCTTCTTCATCGTGCCGATATTGTAGTCGATACCCGTATATCCCAGACCCTTGCAGTATTCGGGCGTAAGCGTACCGTTCAGATATGCGATCTTGGTGCCCTTGGGTGCGTACTTGACAAGTTCGTCGCATACGTGCTGGCGGAAGGCTATGTACTCGACTTGGTTCTGGAGCTTGTACTTCTTGACGGCGGCGAGCGTCTTCTTCACCACGCGCGTCTCCTGCTGGGGCGTCGGATGATCCTTTATCTCGATGATTAGTTTCGTGGCTTTATCCTTAGCCGTCTGCTCGAGATATTCGTCCAGCGTTGGGATGCGCTCACCGTTGGCGAGGGCCTGCGCATGAACGGTAGCATAGTCGTTCTGCTGGACATTCAGTTTGCCGTGCATGGGGCCGTGTATGACGACCAGCACGCCGTCCGCAGTCTCGTTCACGTCGCACTCCGAGCCGTAGATGCCCAGATCCTGCGCATTCTTGAGACTTGAGATTGTGTTGTCGTAAGAGCCGCTCTTGGCGTGGTAGCCGCGGTGGGCTATGACCTGTGTCTGAGCGCTTATCGCCGTTGCGGCGAGAAGACCCAATGTCAGCATGAGGATTTTTTTCATGTTATTCGTGTTTTGTGGTTCAGTCTTGTCAAGCGGTGCATTGCGAATCGGTTTCGAACCGAAATGCAAAACAAAGATAGCACAATATTTCTCAAAAAGTCGCGGCGGCGGTGTTATATTTTTACGAAAAAGCTTCTCGGCCTTCGGTTGCGGTATAAACACCTGTCTGCCTTGCGGTGTCGCTGACAGTCCGATACGGACGGCCGTGTAGAGAATTAAAGGTGGAAAGGTTTTCTTTTTTATGCTCCTCGGCGTGCCGGCAATATAATTTTAGCCGAAAATGTGCATTTTTGTTACAATATTTTATCTCTATAGTCAGGGAGATATGAAAATAAATTCCTAAATTTGCAAATAGGGCTTGATGCCCTTTGGGCAAACAGAGCTGGGTGCAGCGTGCGGAAGACGTGCCTTGGAACGGACGAATGTGTTTAATATCAAATAGGTAAAAATCATGAAAAGCAAGTATTCATTACCTCAGGACGGAGGCCTCATAATCGAAGGCACGCCAAAGGATATCATCCATCGTTACGAGAAGATCCCCACTTCGATCTTCGAATCGGAGGGCGACGGTGTTAATTATGTTGCCGACATGATCGTGGAGGCTATCCGCGAGCATGAGGAGAACGGCGGCAAGCGTCTCTTCGCTCTCGGTCTTACGACGGGACAGACGCCGCTGGGCGTATACCGTGAGCTGGTTAAGCGTTATCAGCGACGCGAGGTGTCGTTTCAGGGCGTTGAGGTCTACAGCCTCGACGAGTTCTATCCCATCAAGGCGACAGAGCAGCAGAGCCGCAACTATCGTATTCACGAGGATTTCCTGAGCCATGTCGACATCAAGCCCGAGAATGTGCATATAATCGACGGCTCGGTGCCCGTTGAGAAGGTGTCGGAGTATTGTGCCGAGTATGACCACATGGCGCGCAACATCGACCTTATGGTTATCGGTTTCGGTATTCAGGGCCAGATCGGATTCAACGAGCCGGGATCATACGCCAAGTCTATCACGCGCATGGTGCAGCTGACTTACCAGTCGCGCAAGGCTCAGGCCGGTCTCTTCTTCGGCATCGAGAATACGCCCAAGATGGCCATTACGATGGGCCTGAATACGGTTATGAATGCCAAGAAGATCGTCATCATGGCTTGGGGCGAGGACAAGGCCGAGATCGTGCGCAAGGTTGTTGAGGGCGATGCCACGCCGCTCATTCCCGCGTCGATGTTGCAGAACCACCCCAATATCGAGGCTGTGGTGGATGACCCTGCGGCCGACTGCCTTACGGCCAAGAAGGCCCCGTGGCTTGTCGGACCCTGCAACTGGACGCCGCGTCTGGTTCGCAAGGCTGTGGTATGGCTTTGCGGTGTGGTCAAGAAGCCTATATTGAAACTCACATATAAGGACTATATCGAAAACTCGCTGGGAGCGCTGCTCGATGCCGTCGGTATCTCGTACGACGCAGTCAATATCAAGGTTTTCAACGACCTGCAGCATACGATTACCGGCTGGCCGGGAGGCAAACCCAACGCTGACGACTCGACGCGTCCCGTGCCGTCGACGCCGTTCCCGAAGCGTGTGGTTATCTTCTCGCCGCACCCCGACGACGATGTGATCTCGATGGGCGGAACCTTCATCCGTCTTGTGGAGCAGGGACATGACGTGCATGTGGCATACGAGACTTCGGGCAATGTGGCCGTGCATGACGATGTGGTGATACAGAATCTCGACACGGCGCGCGAGCTGGGTCTGGGCGACCATGTAGAGGAGGTGCGCAAGATCATCGCCTCGAAGAAGAAGGGCGAGCCCGAGCCGCGTGCGCTGCTCGATGTCAAGGGGGCGATACGTCGTGCCGAGGCGCGTGCCGCGGTGCGTTCGTTCGGTCTGAACGAGAATACGAATGCCCACTTCCTCAACCTGCC
>OGLM01000558.1_pt1 | contig 44561 bp, 26 predicted proteins | sample 1572531 | NCBI WGS metagenome assembly OGLM01 (sample SAMEA2581909, study PRJEB24529) | metagenome | biome: Human gut stool | place: China | collected 2011
TACCTCTATTTCCACAAGGCCCCGAATGCCCGCGAATTCCACGAGGAGACGGTGCGCAAGATCGGCAAGCTGCACCTCTACGACTGCCTGCGCGCCAACAAGGCGTTGAGCGCTTGGGGTATAGAGGGGCGTGTGCCCTTCCTCGACAAGGAGTTTCTGGATGTTGCCATGCGCATCAACCCTGAGTCGAAGATGGTGCGCGGCGAACACAACATGGAGAAGTGGGTGCTGCGCAAGGCATTCGAGGATATGCTTCCCGAGTCGATCGTATGGCGCCAGAAGGAGCAGTTCTCGGACGGTGTGGGCTACGGTTGGATCGACACGCTGAAGAAGATCACCTCGGAGGCTGTGAGCGACCGCGACATGTCGCTGGCGGCGGAGCGTTTCCCGATCAACCCTCCCCGCAACAAGGAGGAGTATTACTACCGTACGATCTTCGAGGAGTTTTTCCCGTCGCAGACGGCGGCGCAGTGTGTGCCGTCAGTGCCGTCGGTGGCCTGCTCGACGGCCGAGGCGCTGGCATGGGACGAGTCGTTCCGCAACATGAACGATCCGTCGGGCCGTGCCGTATTCGGCGTACACGTAAAGGACCTCAAGCACTGATATGCACTGACTGGGTATATATCCCGAGTTAAGATATATCCCCGGGTCGGTGTGATATGGATAACCCTCCGTGCGGCATGTATGCCGTGCGGGGGAATTTTTTTGTCGCGTTCGGCGCATGCGCGGCTGCCGATTTGCATATTAAGGTAATAATGACTACTTTTGATTTTCGGAACGAACACAAATGTACTGATATGAGCAGTCTTAATACATCGTTTGCGGGTTTGGAGCTTAAAAACCCGATTGTGGTGAGCAGCAGCTCGCTTACCGACAGCGCCGAGGGGTGTCTGCGTTTGGAGCGCGCGGGCGCGGGCGCCGTGGTGCTCAAGTCGCTCTTCGAGGAGGATATCGTGCGCCGCACCGAGTCGCTTACCGACGAAGCGGCCCATACCGAGTCGGCAGACTACCTTCAGGGTTATCTGCGCGGGCAGATGCTGGGCGACTACCTGAAACTGGTGCGAGAGAGCAAGTCTCTCTGCAAGATACCCGTCATTGCGAGCATCTGCTGCTGTTCGGCGGGCGAGTGGACCGACTTCGCGCGTATGATCGAGCAGGAGGGTGCCGACGCTCTGGAGCTCAACGTTATGAGCCTCGCCTCGGACAAGACTGCCGCCGACGGAGCCTTCGAGCAGCGGCATGTGGATATTCTCGCGGCGGTCAAGCGCAGCGTCTCGATACCCGTGATCATGAAGCTCGGAGCCAATCTGTCGAATCCCGTAAGCCTCATAGAGCGTCTGCGCGGTTACGGCGCGGCGGCTGTCGTGCTCTTCAACCGCCCCTATCAGACCGATATCGATATCGAGAAGATGGAGTACGTTTCGGGCAAGGTGCTCAGCGACGAGAGCGATCTGTCGAACTCGCTGCGGTGGACGGGCATAGCCTCGGCTGCCGTGAAGAATATATCGTATGCCATATCTGGAGGCGTTCACAGCGGTGAGGCCGTCGTGAAGGCCCTGCTGGCCGGAGCTTCGGCCGTAGAGGTGTGCAGCGCAATATATATGGCGGGTGACGCATGGATCTCGTCGGCCTTGGAGACGGTAGAAAAGTGGCAGGGGCGTCACGGTTTCGACTCTGTTGCCGGGTATCGCGGACGTATGAATGCCGCGGATGCCGCCCATGTGGACCGTCTGGAGCGTATGCAGTTCCTGAAATACTTCGAGGGCTTCGGAAACGCCCATCACCACAGGTAGAGCGAAGTGGCGGCAGCGATGTGCCGTGAAATACGGGCTGCATGATAAATGTATGCAGTCGGTTGTATAAGAGTAAACGAAGAGAGCCGCACCCGATCGGGTGCGGCTCTCGTGTTATAGGGGTGTTACGATTAAGCCTTGCCGGCAGAGCCGAGCACGGCCTCGCACTTGTGCATGTAGAGCTTCTTGAGCTCGTCGCGAGCGGGACCCAGATACTTGCGGGGGTCGAACTCTGCGGGCTGCTCAACGAAGATCTTGCGGATGGTAGCGGTCATGGCCAGACGACCGTCCGAGTCGATGTTGATCTTGCAGACGGCGCTCTTTGCGGCCTTGCGGAGCTGCTCCTCGGGGATACCTACGGCATCCTTCAGGGCACCGCCGTGGGTGTTGATGATCTTGACGTACTCCTGAGGTACCGACGACGATCCGTGCAGTACGATGGGGAATCCGGGGAGCTTCTTCTCGATGGCCTCGAGGATGTCGAAACGCAATGGGGGCGGAACCAGAATGCCGTCGGCGTTGCGGGTGCACTGCTCGGGCTTGAACTTGTTTGCGCCGTGCGAGGTACCGATCGAGATGGCCAGCGAGTCAACGCCGGTCTTGCTTACGAAGTCGATAACCTCCTCGGGGCGGGTGTAGTGAGCCTGCTCGGCCGAAACCTCATCCTCGACGCCGGCCAGTACGCCCAGCTCGCCCTCGACGGTAACGTCGAACTGGTGGGCATAGTCTACGACCTTCTTGGTGAGGGCTACGTTCTCCTCATAGGGCAGCGACGAACCGTCGATCATAACCGACGAGAAGCCCATGTCGACGCAGCTCTTGCAGAGCTCGAACGAGTTGCCGTGATCGAGGTGCAGGCAGATGGGGATGTTCTTTCCCAGCTCCTTGGCATACTCGACGGCGCCCTGAGCCATGTAACGCAGCAGGGTCTGGTTGGCGTACTTGCGCGCACCTGACGATACCTGCAGAATCACGGGCGACGAGCACTCGACACATGCCGAGATTATGGCCTGCATCTGCTCCATGTTGTTGAAGTTGAATGCCGGTACGGCATAACCTCCGTTGATGGCCTTTTTGAACATCTCGCGGGTGTTCACGAGGCCGAGATCTTTGTACGATACCATAATTCTTACTTTTATTGAAGTGATGAATATCTCTGTTTCGTGCGGTGCGGATCGGATGACGGGCTGCGGCCTTTTTGTATGACTGTGCGGCTCGTCGGTTTCCGCGACGCAAATATACAAAAATAAATACAGATGGCTAAATTTTTTGACGTAAGATCGAGTCTTGGGACTCTCGACGGCTCTCGGGCGGGTGACTGCCGTGTGTGCGGCGGGATTAATGTCACGGTGCGCAGTCGAAAAATCATCGTTTCGGGCCGCAAGGTCGGAAAAAATGGTTAGTTTTGTAGGACCACGATTTCGGATACTAACCAAAAACCATTTATATGAAACGACTGTTGTTATTCTTATTCACGGCGGCGTGGCTGCCTGCGGCGGCGCAGGTGAGCGTGTCGTCATTGAAGGTGAACCACATGTGCGAGCCTTCGGGCGTAGTGGATGCGCAGCCCGTGCTGAGCTGGATTGTGGAGAGCCCCGACCGTAATGTCATGCAGCAGGCATACGAGGTGCGAGTCTTCCGCGACGGCCGCAGTGTGTGGCGTACGGGTCGCGTCGAGTCGCAGAACAGCGTGACGGTGGCATACGAGGGTGAGCCTCTGGCCTCGGGTACGCGTTACGAGTGGCAGGTGCGCGTATGGGACAACCGCGGGCGCGTATCTAAGTGGAGCGAGCGCAGCTCGTGGCTTACGGGCATGATGACGCCCGACGAGTGGCAGGCCGAGTGGATCCTGCCGGCCGAGCAGACCGATGCCTCGCCCATGCTGCGCAAGGAGTTCACGCTGTCGAAGCCCGTGGCTTCGGCCGTTGCCTACATCACCTCGCACGGCATGTACGAGGCGGCCATCAACGGCGCCAAGGTGGGCAATGCGCATTATGCTCCCGGCTGGACCTCGTATGACAAGCGTCTGCAATATCAGACCTACGACGTGACCGACATGTTGCAGAAGGGTGCCAATGCCTTCGGCCTGACTCTGGGGCGCGGCTGGTATCTGAGCCTTCTGGGTTGGTCGAGCGGCGAGCACCAGATCTATGCCTACAACAAGATGGCGGCCATAGCGCAGATCGTCATCACATACCGTGACGGTACCCGCGAGGTCATAGCTACGGACGACACGTGGAAGAGCTCTACGGGTGAGATCGTACATTCGACCATATATGACGGCGAGACCATCGACGCGCGTCTGATCCAGCACGGATGGAACAAGGCGGGCTTCGACGACAGCGCATGGCGCGGCGTGACGGTGGCCGACTATCCCATGGACAATATCGTTAGCAGCGACAGCGAGCCTGTGGTGACGCACGAGTACCGTACGCCCGTCGAGGTGATAACCACACCCAAGGGTGAGAAGGTCCTCGACTTCGGGCAGAATATGGTCGGCCGCGAGATATTCACATTCAAAGGTCGCCCCGGACAGGAGATCGTCATCTCGCACGCCGAGGTGCTGGACGAGAACGGCAATTTTTATACAATCAACCTGCGTTCGGCCAAGGCGCAGAGCCGATACATCTGCAGCGGCGGCGAGGACCGTTTCGAGGCGAGCTTCACCTTCTACGGATTCCGCTATCTGAAGGTCGAGGGTCTGGATGGCGAGATTGACCCCGACGACTTCAAGGTTGCGGTCATATTCTCCGATCTGGCCGAGACGGGCAGCTTCTCGTCATCGAACGATCTGGTTAACCAGCTCCAGAGCAACATACAGTGGGGCCTTCGCGGCAACTTCGTCGACATACCGACCGACTGCCCGCAGCGTGACGAGCGTTTGGGCTGGGCGGGCGATGCGCAGGTCTTCTTCCGCACGGCTACGTTCAACCGTGACGTGCAGAGTTTCTTCCGCAAGTGGCTCAAGGACGTGTCGGCGGATCAGCTTCCCGACGGTCAGGTTACGGATATCATACCCATGATCACTGGTCTTGTGGGTGCAGGTCATACGGGCTGGGCCGATGTGGCTACAATCGTGCCGTGGCAGCACTATATGGCCTACGGCGACAAGCGCATACTCGAGAACCAGTTCCCGAGCATGAAGGCATGGGTCGATTTTATCGTCAGCCAGTGCAGCGAGCCATATCTCTGGAATACGGGGTGGCACTATGGCGACTGGCTCTTCTACAGTGTGGACAACGACACGTCGGGAGTCTCGGCCGTGACATACAAGCCCCTCATACAGCAATGTTTCTTTGCCAACTCGGCCGACGTGACGGCCAAGGCGGCCGCCGTGCTGGGCCTCGAGAAGGAGGCGGCGTACTATGCCGACGTTGCGGCCAAGGCGCGCGAGGCCTTCTGCAACGCCTATCTGACGCCTGCCGGATATCTCGTTTCGGCGACGCAGACGGCATACGTTCTGGCTCTTAACTTCGACATGCTGCCCGAATCGATGCGGCCTGTCGTGGCTGCGCGTTTGGCTGACAAGGTGCGCGAGTACGGCCATATAACCACCGGATTCCTCGGCACGCCATACATTTGCCATGTCCTCTCGGAGTGGGGCTATACCGATCTGGCCTACATGCTCCTGCTGCGGCAGCAGTACCCGGGATGGCTCTATCCCGTGACTATGGGTGCAACGACGATCTGGGAGCGTTGGAACTCGATGATGCCCGACCGTACGATTCCCAACAACGGCATGAACTCATTCAACCACTACTCGTACGGGGCCATCGGCGACTGGCTCTACCGTGACGCGGTGGGTTTGCACGAGACCTCGGCGGGATTCAAGACTATGGCCGTAAAGCCTCATACGGGCGGCGGTTTCACGCAGATGCATGCCGAGCAGATAACCCCTTACGGGCGTGCCGCGGCCGAGTGGCGAGACGAGGCGGGCGTGTTCACGCTCGAAGTCACGATACCCGTAAATACTACGGCCGAGATATACGTTCCATCGACGTCAGCCGACGGGGTGATGCTTGACGGTGCGGCCGTTTCGGCCTCGGCTGATGCCTCGCTTGAGGGCTATGCCGACGGATATACCAAGGTCAAGGTCGGCTCGGGAACCTACCGTTTCGAGGTCAAGCGTTAGCGTTGACACATATTTAGATCATGGCGGCGGAGATTCGACTCCGCCGCCTGCTTTTTGGGGGAGGTGCAGTCCGATCTGTTACATGTCTTCGGAAGGTGTGGCTGTATTGCCTCGTTGAGGCCGTCCGTTTTGTCGCGATGCTCCGCCGCAGGGGCCGTTCGTGGAGTTGTCGGGACGGTCGGCACGCTACTTGTGTCGGGGCGGGGTAAACGTGTGACAATGGTGAGTGTGCGTGAACACTACTGGAGGTATTCGCTCTTTGTGATAATCCTCGCGCTCGGGGCTGTGATATGCGTCGAGTTGGCGCCCTATGTCGGGGGACTGCTCGGCGCCATGACGATATATGTGTTGCTGCGCGGGCAGATGAGTTACCTTACCGAGAGTCGCGGCTGGCGCCGCGGCTGGGCGGCAACGCTGCTGCTGGCCGAGGCGGTGGTATGTTTCCTTATACCGCTTACGCTGATAGTATGGATGCTGGTCTCGCGCGTGCAGGATCTGACGCTCGACCAGCATGCACTGATCGAGTCGGTACGCCGCGTAGCCGAGGATATATACAATACGACGGGTTACGATCTTCTTCAGGGAACGAACGTCTCGTCGGTCGTTGGCGCCGCCTCGCGTATGGGGCAGGCCCTGCTCGAGGGACTATTCAGTTTCGGCGTCAATATCGTGATCCTGCTCTTCGTCCTATATTTCATGTTGGTCGGGGGCGCACGCATGGAGGCCTACTTCAGTTCGCTGCTGCCGTTCGACGCTGCGGTTGCGCGCAGCGTCATGCACGAGATATACATGATCGTACACTCGAATGCCGTGAGCATCCCGCTGATCGCCATCGTGCAGGGCGGAATAGCCTATGTCGGGTATCTGCTGTGCGGCGTGCACAGCGCCCTGTTCTGGGGTGTGGTGACCTGTTTCGCTACGGTCATACCCGTCGTCGGGACGGCTCTGGTGTGGGTGCCGCTGGCGGCATTCATGGCCCTGAACCACAACTGGGGCGGCGCCGTGGGGCTGATAGCATACGGTGTGCTGGTAGTTACGCAGTCGGACAATATCCTGCGGTTCATCCTCCAGCGCAAGATGGCCGATACGCATCCCGTTGTGACCATATTCGGCGTGTTGGTGGGTCTGCCGCTGTTCGGATTCATGGGCGTGATATTCGGACCGTTGATTCTGGCCATGTTCATATTCTTCGTACACCTGTTCAAACGCAAGTATATCGACCGCGCCGACGAGGCCGAACTTTTCGACCACGGCGCGTAGGTGTGTACATATACGAAAAAAGGCTCCGGAGCAGATCCGCTCCGGAGTCTTTTGTTTATCGTCATCCGACCGAATTATCTTACGGGCGAGATGATGAAGTTGAAGGTGTGATCCTTGTAGTCGACCATATACTGCGGCAGCGGCGTCCAGCCCCACGAGTTGATGCAGCCCAGACCCTGCTGTACCAGATCGAAGCAGAGATAGGTCTTTCCGTCTGCACGCAGGTCGCCCGAGTGACGCTGTGCGGGGCCTACCGATACATCCATCGACTCGGCCGAGTAGGGCAGAGCCGAAGCCGAGAAGGCGTTCTCGGCGATGATGCACAGACCGGCGCCGGCCGTGTCGGTCACCTTGTAGTAACGCAGGTCAGAACGCGTGCCCGACTCCTGCGGACGTACGTAGTGGTCGTTGTACTGCTCGTCGACGCTCTGCTTGTAGATGCCCAGATCGGCGCAGCTCTTGCGGTCAGAGTAGTTCTCGACCTCGCCGCGGCCATAGTACTCGAGCGTATTGAAGCGTGCGGGCAGCTCCATGCGCATGCCGAAGCGGAACATACCCGATACCTTGGCCTCCTTGTCGGTGGTCATGGCCTCCGATACCTTGATCTGACCCTCGCCGTTGATGGTGTATGTGATGGCCATCGAAGCCTTCACGTCGGGCATCTCGTAGTTGGCCGTAACGACGGCAACGCCGTTCTCGACCTTGGTGTCGAATCCGCGGAGATTCATGCGCGGGCTGCGCCATGCGGCGAAGCGGTTGTGCAGCTGTGCACCGAGGTCATTCTCGGTGGGTGCGCGCCAGAAGTTGGGACGCAGTGACGAACCCTCGGCCATGAGCGATACCTGTCCGTATACCATCTCGTTGATGAAGCCCGAGCGGTCGAACGCTATGCGCCAGTCGTAACCCTCGACGTATGTGCACTTCTCGAAGCGGGTGATGGTAACGGGGCGGTCCGACTCCTTCATCTTGAAGGCTGCAGCCGTGTCGTAATCCTTGATCGACATCTGGTTCTTAGCCACGACGTGGCCTATGTCGAGAAGAGGCTGCTTCTGCGTCAGTACGTAACGTACGTTGAGCAGGACCTCCGCAGCGTCGGGGCATATATCGGCCGAGGTGTAACCCAGCGTCACCTGCTTGCGCTGCTGGGGCGCAACGTCGAGGTTGTCTATGCGGCCGGCCTTGGTAGCGACGCCGTCCTGTACTATCTCCCACTCCAAAGCGTATGGCTTCAGATCGGTGAAGAAGTTCTCGTTATATACCTCCACCTTGCCCGAGGCGAGGTCTACGGGCGAGGTCCAGATCGACTGATACTGGTGGCGTACCTCGTAGGCGTGGGGCTGCGGCGTACGGTCGGGTGCGATCAGACCGTTGTTGTTGAACGAGTTGTCGGTAGCGTCATAGTTGTTGAAATCGCCGCCGTAGTAGAACGATACCTTGCCGGTCTCGTCATACTGGGCCAGACCCTGATCGACGAAGTCCCAGATGAAGCCGCCCTGATAGTGGTCGTACTTGCGCACCAGATCCCAGTACTCCTTGAAACCGCCGAGCGAGTTACCCATCGCGTGGGCATATTCGCACTGGATAAGAGGCTTCTTTGGCGAGTTCTTGAGGTAGTTCTCGCACCAGTTGTAGTCGGCGTACATCGGGCAGGCGATATCCGTGAAATCGGTGTTGAGCGCCTGCTCGTAGTGTATCGGGCGCGAAGGATCGTACTCGCGGATCCACTTGTAGCAAGCCTCGAAGTTGGGGCCCATGCCGGCCTCGTTACCCATACTCCAGATGATAATCGAGGGGTGGTTCTTGTCGCGCTGAACCATGCGGCTGTCGCGCTCGAGGTGCGCCTTGGCATAGATCGGGTTCTTGGCCAGCGTGTGCTCGCCGTAACCCATGCCGTGAGACTCGATGTTGGCCTCGTCGACAACGTAGAGACCGTACTCGTCGCACAGGTCATACCATTCGGGCGTGTCGGGATAGTGACACGTACGTACGGCGTTGAGGTTGAACTGCTTCATAAGCTGTATGTCCTGAATCATACGCTCGCGCGTCATGACGAAGCCCTTGAGGGGATCTACCTCGTGGCGGTTGGCACCCTTGATCAGCACGGGCTGGCCGTTCACAAGCAGCAGGCCGTCCTTGATCTCCGACGAGCGGAAACCTATGCGCTGTGCTATGACCTCGGTAGTGCCGCGGCTGTCCTTGACGTCTACCGTAACCTTGTAGAGGTTGGGCGTCTCGGCCGACCACTTGGCGGGGTTCTTGACGTCGAACGTCAGCTCGGCCTTGCCGCTGCGGGGCGTTGCGGTCTGCTCGGCAACGGTGGTGCCGGCAGCATCGAGCAGCTTGACCGTAGCGCTCTTGACTCCCGACGTGAAATCCATCTTCACGTCGAGCGTGGCGTCGGTGTACTGGGCGTCGAGGTGAGGCGTGATCATCATGTCGGTAAGGCGCGCCTTGGGCAGGGCTATGAGCTCCACGTCACGCGAGATACCGCTCAGACGCCACAGGTCCTGATCCTCGAGATACGAGCCGTCGCACCAGCGGAAGATCTGCAGGGCGATGAGGTTCTCACCCGTGTGGACATACTTCGTGATGTCGAACGATGCGCTGAGGTGGCTGTCCTCCGAGTATCCGACAAACTTGCCGTTGACCCATACATATACGTTCGAGACGGCGGCGCCGATGTTGAGGTATATGTCGCGGCCCGTCCAGTCGGCGGGGATGTTGACGGTGCGGCGGTATGAACCTACATGGTTCTGCTCGACGGGTACGTTGGGCGGATCGTTGCGGAAGTTGTTGCGCCACGCATATCCGACGTTCACATAGATCGGATCACCGTAGCCGTTCATCTCCCACATGCCCGGTACCTCGATCGGATTCCACGCCGCGTCGTTGTAGTCCATGGTGTAGAAGTCCGTGGGGCGCTGGTCGGCATTCTCGACCCAGTTGAAGCGCCAAGTGCCGTTGAGCGACATGCGATAGGGGTAGTCCTTGTCGCAATAGGCGCCCTGCGCGGCCTCGGCCGTGTCGAAGATCTTGTAATAGGCGTGCATCGGGGCACGGTTGATCTGGTTTACCTCCGAGTCGTGCCACTCCGTGAAGGTCTGCGCACGGAGCGATACGGCCGACAGGGCTGCCAGAAGCAATAATGTCGTTTTTTTCATTGAACTGATTTTTGTTTTTATGGTTAGTTTCGTTTAGCTGTATGTGTTTTCTTCAAATTGTGTTCTGCAACGTCTCTCCGGGCCGTCTCAACGTCCTTCAACGCCTTTTCACCGTCTCTTCACCGCCTCGATGCGTGCCGCCACGGGGTAGTGGTCCGACGGACAGCGGCGCTCGTAGCTGCGAAGGCTTATCTCCTGTGGCGCGGCCTCTCCCTTCTGCGCTGCGGCATCCTCGCGCGGCGTCCAGTATCCGTCGGTCAGCACGGCGTAGTTGCGCACGGCAAATGCCGGTGAGACGAATATGTGGTCTATACGGCTCTCGGTGTGGAGGTCGGGCTTGAAGCTGTTGAAGGTGCCGTTGCGGGCGAAGCGTTTCTCGGCCGCAACGTATGAGTCCTTCAGAAGCCCCGATGTTACGAATGTCTGGTATATCTCGTTGTTCTGGTCGACGTTGAAGTCTCCGGTTATGATGACGGGCTCGCCGCCGCACATCTCGCGCACCTTTTGCACGATGAGCTTGGCGCCCTCGCGGCGTGCCTCGACGCCTATATGGTCCATGTGGAGATTGAAGTACCAGAAACGCAGCTTTGTCTCTCGGTCCTGAAGACGTGCATAGGAGCATACGCGCGGCAGGGCTGCGTCCCACCCCTTCGATCCCGCCACGTCGGGCGTCTGCGAGATCCAGAAGTCGCCCGCGTCGAGCAGCCGGAAGCGGTCGCGCTTGTAGAATATGGGCTCGTGTTCGCCGCCGTGGATGCCGTCGTCACGCCCCACACCGACATAGTCGTATTCGGGCAGTGCGGCCAGCAGGTCGTCGAGTTGGTTCTTCTTGATCTCCTGCGCGCCGAATATGTCGAAGTCGATCCACTCGACCTGCTCGCATATTACGGGGCAGCGTCTCTGCCAGCCGTTTCCGTTGCGGGCATCGCCAGCATTATCGTTGCGCATGTTGTATGTGCCTACGGTGAGCGTCTGAGCCTCGACCGCTGCGGCGAGCAGCAACAGTACGACCGTAAACAGGCTTTTGGGGGTGTGTAGTGCGGTTCTCATACAGGTTGTGGCAGCCTTGTCGCCATGTTCGTATCCCGACCGTACCGGTTCTTTGTCCCGTCTGCTATTCGTGTCATTCGGGCGGGTGCTGTCCCTCTCCAGTGGTGTGGGCCGGTCTGCGGCGGCGATGGCCTTAAATTGTACAAATATAACAATAAAGGCGTTATCTGCAAAAAATATCGTCATGTCGGACGTCCGTTTACCCTGTCGCGCCGTCTTGCAAGACAATATTTCCCGTTGCGACGCAACGGCATCGCCTTCGCCGGTCAAACGGAAAAACCGACAATTTTATTTCTTTCGTCGGTCCCTCATGCGGCGGCAGATTATACGCCGACGGCGGAGACTTTCCTCAATATGTATAGAGTGTCTCCGCCGTAAGTGCCGTTTGCGGCAAGGGTGTTACATGTCGCCCCTGCGCTTGTCGATCTCGTTCAGTGCGAAGGCGTAGGCGCCGAGCGAGATGGCGGTGCTGGCGCCGATCTTCGACACCATCACGCCGATACGTTTTTGGGGATCGTACACCACCTCGCGGTCCGAACCGTAGACCTTCAGCGAGCGTGACTCTCCGCGGGCGAAGCGTGCGAACTGCTCCTCGTCGTCCAGATCGTACACCTTCATCTGCACGCGGTCGAGGATACCGCCGTCGAGCGAGAAGAGGCGTCCTCGCAGCTGCTCCAGAAGCGAGGGCATGATGTACTTTGCCGCCGCTGTTATGCCGCCGCCGATGACGATGAGTCCGTCGATAAGGGTTACGGCCGTAGCCATGGCGTCGCCTGCGACCTCTCCCATCATGGCAAACGAGCGGCGTGCGGCGTCACTGTCTCCCGTGCGCTTGCCTTCGGCGATGTCGAATATGTCCTTCGGCTCGAGCGTGGGGTCTGTGATGCCCGAGAGCTGCGCGTAGACGCGCTTCACGGCACGTACGGCCACGCCCTCCTCGACCATCACGTCGGGCATGTGCTTGTGCTTGAGGCAGAAGGTCTCGACGCACGAGTTGTCTCCCACGTGGAGTTCGCCGTCGCTGACGAATCCGAATCCGAATCCCGTGCCGAAGGTGTATCCCAACAGGTTGCGGTAGCGTTTGCTGCTGCCGGCCTTGGCCAGACGGTCGTTTATTTCGGGCAGGGCTCCCGCGAGAGCCTCGCCATAGGCATACAGGTCGGCATCGTTATTTATATATACGGGTATTCCGAACTTGTCGTGCAGGAAGGGGCCGAGGGCAACGCCGTCACGGAAGGAGGGGAAGTTGGGCAGATGACCGCCGATGATACCGTTGGGGTAGTCGGCGGGGCCCGGGAAGGCGAAGCTGATGGCTACGGGCGGACAGTCGAGCGAGGCGATCACACGATTGAACCCCTCGACCATCGTGGCCAGACAGCGGTCGAGGTCTGCGGCATTCGAGGGGAGCGTTATCGGCTCGACAACAAACCGGTTGGCGCGCACGGCGCCGAATACGAAATTGGTGCCTCCGGCATCGAGCGTGATGACGGTGCGGTTATCGTTTCTGTACATTATTGTGTCGTTTTAGATTGAACTTATGTGTGGCTTTCGGTTCCACAAATACAAAGGTAATGTTTTTGCTCGAAAAAGCCGCATCGGCCCTGAAAATGGTTTTTCGGGCTATTCTTGCGCCTTTCGTCGTTATTGTATTTTTTTATAAGTCTGCCAAATGTCATAAGCTGTCTTTAATGTTTTGGCAGAGTCGCCACGATATACATTTATGATATACGATTTTATGGCTGCGCGTGCGGGTGACACTCCTGTCAGAGGCTGTGTCAGTGTGTAATATAAAATTATATCTTATTTATACATAGAATGATAAGCCGACATAACACGAACGGTTCGCGGCGTGCCGGAAGAGGGCTGAAGGGATGATAAAAAGGGTTTATATTTTATTGAAAAAATTTGTTTTGTCGGAAAATGTAGTTATATTTGCATCGTAATCGGCCATACGTGAGTGGGCGCATGCGATTGAATCGCAAACGATTGGAAAGAAAAATTTTTGCCGATTGCGGACATATTGACGAAAAAAAGCGTTAGCTTTACTCTGGTTTGCTGAAACTTAGACACTTTTATCGAACCGCCGAGGAATAAAGTTTGCGCTCACGTTGGTTTCAACGTGGGCTTTATTCTTGATTTGGGCGGATAGGTAGTCTAAGACCTCAGCAAACAAACACAGATTTAGTCCACGTCTTTTTTTGTTGTCTTGTGTCGAAGGGAATAGAACACTTTATGTTTAACCTTTTTATAAACAACAAAAAAAATGAAGAAAACAACTGTAACGAGAGCCTACGTGGCTCCTGTAGTGGACGTTGAGTCAATCAACGTCGAGAAGGGTTTCGCCCTGAGCATCGAGCCCGGAGAGGAAATCGATCCTTTCGCTTAATAAACTTGCATGAAACTTAGACAAATCGTGTTAAATCCGCTCAAATCAAGGAATTATGAAAAAACTTTTATTATGTGCATCTGCCTTTGCACTTATGCTTGGCAGCTGTTCTAAGGACGACACCGAGGTTGCTCCGGTAGAAGGAACTAAAGATGTCGCTTTTAAAGCCACAATGGCTCTCGGTAATGACACCCGTATAAGTATGGATGTTGACGATTCGGGCAATGTCAATTATGTGTGGGATTTTGGAGATATGGTAGGAGCGACAGTAAAGGGTCTGGATGTCGTAGCTCCATTTACGAATGTGGCAAAGTCTGGTCCTACTGCTGAGTTCTCGGCCCTCAATGAGGCGAGTAAAAATTACATAGGTACTGAGAACGTATATCTTGTTTATCCCTATAAGGAAGGCAAGACTGTTGATAACGATGGTAATGTCGAAATGACAATTCCCGCAACCCAGACTTATCGTGACAATTCGTTTGCTCAGATGGTATCTCCCGCCGTATCGTTTGCCGAAGAATTTGTGGTAAACGATGATAATACCGTAAAGGAGTATACGTTCAAGCCTGTGTCATCATTTATACGTGTGCCGGTTTATGGCGTTGGTACTATTAAATCGTTGACTATGCAGATCAAGAATGGTCGTACCGCGGTGAAAATCGCTGGTTCTGCAAAAGTTGATGTAGATAGCGAAACTCCTGAACTTGTACTCGCTGGGGGTACGGATAAGATTACCCTCGATATGGGAAAGGGTGGTCTCAAGTTGCAGTATACCGAGCCTAAGTGGGTAGTATTTGTTATTCCTGCAAATGTTGCTGTAAAGGCAGATACCAAGTTCGAGTTTGTCGCAACGTTTGATGATGATGCTACGTCTACATATACAATTGCCATTCCTTCAACATATACTGGCACTTCATTGGCAGTAAATAAGTCTTTGAAGTTGAGCGTCGGCGCTTATTTTGGTATGGAGGACAAGGTGCTGATCGAGAACAATGCCGATCTTCTTGAGTATCTTTATACTGTAAGTAAGGGCACGGACGGAGACAAGACTGCTGTGCTTGTAAATGATATTAACTTCAGCCGCTATGATGCTCGCAATGACATTAACGGTGCTGAGGGCAATATGTTGGCGGCGTTGACTGAATATTTGACCAATGGCTCGGCTATTAATTCTATTGCTGAAGGTGCAAAGATTGATGGAAATGGTCACATTATTTCTAATCTGCAGGTAAGTGGTAATGGTATATTTGCTGGTCAGCCGGATGCATTAAAGAATCTTACGCTTTCTGCTGTGACGGTAAATGTTCCTGACGAAGCTAATCCGGCTCTGTTCGTTGGTAATATCAATCTTGTTTCTTGTTCGGATGGTCTTGCTATTAAGGGCGGCTATCTTAAAAATGTAGCAGAAGACGCAACCGCTGCCTTGATACATACTGCATATTTTCATACTCTTCCTTTGAAGGACAAGGTTACTATCTCGTATCCTCGTGTTAATGAGTCGAGTGGAGCATATGCGTACTATGCATCAAAGCTGACTTTGCGGGAAGATGTAGATGCTAGTGGCGATCTTAAGGCATATTTTAACAGTGCTACGCCTCGCTTCGGCGCGATTGTGGCTGATGGCAAGGATGTTGCCATTAGCAATGTCTCATCGGCTAATGTGAGTGGCCTTCTGGATGCTATTCAGTATGGTGGAGGCTCTAAGGCTATCTCTGTCATTGACAGTAAGGGTACCAGCTATTGGACCGGCGGTGTAGCTTCAGAAGCGCCTGCAAATGGCAAGGTTGAGACCGCAGAGCAGTTGGCATATTATGTCAAGAATGGTGGTACTGCAACGCTTGCTGCTAACATCAACCTGCAGGGTGAGCAGCGCAAGGAGTGGGTGCTGGATAACGGCAGTGCCGCTCTCAATATTACTGGAAATGGCAAGTATACTATTTCTAATGCGCTTGTTAAGTCTCAGAAGGTTACTGAGCCTTACGTAGCTTACTCGTTGCTTGGCAACGTAGTAAACGCAAAGGATATCGTTGTTGATGGTGTAACTATCGATGTTGACAATGTAGAAGGCTCTACTGCTCAACTTTACGTTGGCGGTATCGGTTATCAGGGCTCAGCTAATGGCGTGAAGGTAAGCAACCTGACTATAGATATTGCTGAGGATGTTAAGGTGTCTACGTATAACGAGGTAGGCGGTTTGATTTCAGCCCCGAAGGCAGCTTCTGAGAAAAATGCAGTTACCGATCTTTCTATCAACGTCAATGGAAATGAGACCGTAGGTTTGGTCGGCGGTATGTTTGCCAAGGCTCCGGAGTCGTTCAATGTGAACTCTTTGGCATATAAAGCTGAAGCTGCTGACAAGTACGCTATGATTGCTGCGTGGACGCTTTCGAATAATGCCGTAGTTTTGAAATGCAATGCTGATGTTGCTATTGTAGGCGATGTTAATTTTGCTCCTACAGACGCAGGTCAGATCATATCACTTGTATTTGACGGATGTACTGAACCATACTATACCAATCTTGTTAATACAATGCCATACGAGATTGCTATAGAGGTTACTGGTAAAGACGGCATTCAGAAGCTTCCTAAAGCTGAGTAATAATCATTACTAGACCGCTGCGCGTCAAGGCGCGCGGCGGCCTTTCTCTCTGAAGATGGGGATATCGACACGCTGTCGTCCGTGGACGCAGGGCGCCGATAACGACAAATCCAGCCCCGAACGGTTTTGCCGAGCGTGTGCTGTCAATGTCGTTCCGAATATGAGGGTGAGGTACGGCTTTGTAACCCCTAAGTACACGTATTAACCCAACGGGCCGGATTCATTGATCCCTATTTTTAGTCGGGGCCGTGTTGATCTACACGGCCCCTTTTTTATTTGTAGTTTACATCGGTTTATTTGTGTGAGAAACCCTTGCGACAGACGCTGCCGCAAGGGTTTCCTATTTTATATGTGCCGATATATTCTTATATACAGCCTGCTGTGGCTCAGGCAAATTCGGCTGCAGAGTTTTGCGGTTCTTTTAGCCGTTATTTGAGCGGCCGCACCATCGCAAGGTCGTATTTTGCGTCGCCCGTACCGAAATCGAACCCTTCGGAGAAGTCGAGCGGATAGTTGCTCTCCTCGAAGCCCAGACGCTCATAGAACGCCTTGAGATCCTCGTGCGAGGGTATGAGCATCACGGCGGCCATGCCGCGGCGGCGCAGCTCCTCGACGGCCTCCTCTATAAGTGCCGAGGCAAGGCCGCGGCCGCGCCACGCCTCATCGGTGGCGATGGTGTAGAGGTATCCCGTAGGGCCGTATGTAGTGTCGATCTCGACGATGTGGAGCATCGATACGATATGTCCGGCCTCGTCGCAGCGCACGAGCATGTTCTCGGGGCGGTATACCTCCGTCAGGTATAGGTCTATGAAGGCGCGGTCGTCGCCGAAGACCCGCTGCCACAGCTCGCGGCACTCGATCTCGCGCAGCGAGAGTGCCCGCAGCGTCATCTTCTCCTGCATGGCGGCGGGGTGGTACGACATCTTCGAGCGGCGCAGTCCCGCGAGGCCCATGTCCTCTTCGCGGTTGACCATGGTGTAGCCGCGCGCGGCAAGCGCACGGGCGAAACAGCGGTTTATCATGGGGAAGACGCCCTCGTATGACGAGTCGGCCTTCTCGATATGCGTGCAGAAGACCTCGGGTGTGATCTGCGACCCGTACGTAAAGGCAACCATGCGGCCCTCGACGCGCAGCACGCCGCCGTATAGGCCCAGAGCCTCGTAGGCGTCGAAGGCGCGGCGTATGGCCCGCTGCTCCTCCGACATCTCGTATTCGTGTTCCGTGCGGTGCTCCACGTCGTCGACTTCGTCGGCCTCCTTGCGCTGCTGCCATTCGCCCTCAAGGCGCAGGCATTCATCTATGTCTTCCGGCCGCAGCTCCTCGAACGTGTAGTCGTAGAGCGCCTCGAAGCGGTTGACGTGGTTGCGCTTGGGCTGGTATTTGCGGCCTGTGAGCTGGCACAGGTCCGACAGTGAGTATATGTAGTCCTGATAGTCGCGGTTGTCACATATTGCGAAACATTCGTTGCCGCGGCGCAGGCATGCGGCGGCCTCGGCCTCCGTATTGATGATGACGGGCGTGCCGTCGGGACGGAGCCCGTAGTGGGCGTCGGCCCATGCGGCGAAGCTCTCGGCGCAGCGGTGGCACATGGCGATCATGCGGAAAGGCAGGCCTGCGTCGTGCGCATCCTCCATAAGCAGGGGAAGCAGCTGTCCGAAGTTCTCGCAGCCCAGAACCATATATCCGCGCTGGCCGTGTCCGAGGTCGAAGCGGACGACGAGCGAGCCGTCAACTTCGGCCCAGACGGTGTTGTATTGGTGCTGCCAGCAGTAGATGTTGGCGAAAGTGTAGTCGCAGATGGGTATTGCCGCCGCTGACAGATAGGCGTCAATGGTCGGCTTGTCGGTGGTAAGAACCTTGCGGAAGGGGATCATTCACTGTATAGTTTTTATTTTCGACATGTGTATAATAACTCTGTATGAGAGCCTTGAGGTATTGTTCCGTGTCCGGTACCGCGACCTCGCCCGCGAAGTTGCGCTCGTGCCGAACGTCATCCACGGCATATATGTCGCGTACGTCCTTCTCGTCGAAACGTACAAGATAGTTGTCCGTGATGGCCTGATAGATATTGTTGTCATAGTTGACGGCCGCGGGTGTGTCGGTTGGCTCGTTGAATATGTCGCGGCCGAAGGCGAAGTAGGGGCTGTCGTATCCGAGCAGTCCGAGCAGTGTGGGCATGATGTCTATCTGTGAGGCGACGTGTGCATATTCGCCCTGCAGGCGGCTGTCGGGAGCGTACATAAACCCGAATATCTGGTAGTCGGCGGGCGAATGCCGGAACTCTTCGGAGAATTTCTCGCTCGAGACGTGGTCGGCCACGAAGACGAAGAGTGTCTTGCGGAACCACTCCTGTGAGCCGAACCGCTCGCAGAATAGGCGGAAGGCGTTGTCGACATACGCCACGCAGCGATGGTTCTTGGTGAGCCCGTCGGGGAATTGTCCCTCATAACGTGCGGGTATGATGAAGGGGTGGTGCGACGAGAGTGTGAATATCGAGGCAAAGAATGGTTGCTGCGTACGGCCGAGCACCTCGCCCATATATTGCATGAACTCCTCGTCCCAGATGCCCCAATAGCCGTCGAAGTCGTCGCGACCGTGCTCCTTCTCGTAATCCTCACGGCTGTACGATTCGGTTATGCCTGCGGCGTTGGCGTAGGCCTCGAAGCCCATCGATCCGCGGTCCGACCCGCAGAAGAAGAGCGTGCGGTAGCCCTCGTCGGCGAGTATGGCGGGCAGCGGGTATGTCGGGGCCAGCGACTGCGGCATCAGTACGAATGGCGTCTTGAATGACGGTATGGAGCTCCACACTGCGGGCAGGGCCTGTATCGACCGTTTGCCGTTTGCGTACATGCGGTTGAATGTGTACCCGCAACCCATGAGCGAATCGAGGAAGGGCGTATATCCCTTTTGCTCCTTATCCTCGTAGAGGTCGGGCCGCAGACGGGCCGAGTGCTCGGCCGAGAAGCTCTCCATGATGAATATGACGACGTTGCGTCCCGCCATCGAGCCCGCGGCCGTGGCCGTAGTGTCAGCCGAAAGTCGCAGCGTATCGGCCGCAGAGAGCGTTGTCGAATCCGCAGACGTCTGTATCCGTCGTGCGGGGCGGTGTATGGGGGAGAATATGTTGTCGAGAGTCGCCTCGTCGAAGTAGTGTTCATAACTTATGGCCGAGGAGGAGCCCGCCGTACGCAGCACGCAGAAGGGGTTGCTCAGGATGAAGGTGGCGCGGGCGTTGTCCGAGGTGTAGAGCGTGGCGTTCGAGAGGGTTATCGGGCGCGTCATCTTGGTGAAGCCGCCGCGTATGCCGCCTATGGTGAGGGCCGTGCCCGCGAGCAGCATCACGAGGCTTGTGAGGTAATACCACGCGCCGGCAAATAGTATCTCGGGCTCCGTGCGGCGGCGGTAACCCCATACGAGCAGGACTATGATAACGACTCCCGCCGCGACGACAGCCCAGTTCTCGGCGGCGAACTTGAGGACGAGCTGCAGCGAGTTGTCGTTGTCGGCAAAGAATATCTCGTCGGCGGTGAACCGTTTCTGCGTATAGCGGAAATATATAGCGTCGGCCATGTTGAGCGCCACGGCCAAGGCGTTGGCAACCGCATAGTACCAGAACATCATCCTCTGCCACCACGCACGCTCGCGCACGTGCAGCGGCACGAGTGCCATGAGTATATATATGGCGTTGATGTAGAGTATCGATACGGTGTCGAACTTCAGGGCTCCGCACAGCAGAGGCCACCATTCGCCCACAGGTAGCGCGCCTATGAGTTGCCTGTTGCAGATGTAGAATACGACGCGGCAGAGCGCCAGCACGACGTATAGCAGCACTATGCGCCGCACGAGCAGGAACGTATGTGTGCGCAGGAGTCTCATCGCGGGCGGTTATTCGTGGTGGTAAGGTTCGTTGTTGAGAATGGTGAATGCGCGGTAGAGCTGTTCGGCGAAGATGGCGCGTACGATCTGGTGAGAGAATGTCATGCGTGAGAGCGACAGTTTGCCGTCGGCGCGGGCGTAGACCTCGTCCGAGAATCCGTAAGGGCCGCCTATGACCATCACGAGGCGTTTGACGCCGCTCGACATGCGTTTCTGCATCCACTGCGCGAACTCGATGGAGGTATATTCCGTGCCGTGTTCGTCGAGCAGCAGCAGGTAATCTCCCTCCGCGACGTTGCGCAGGATCATCTCGCCCTCGGCGCGTTTCTGCGTCGCTGGGGCCATGTTGCGCGTATTGCGGACGTCGGCGAGGGCCGTTACGGCCATGCGGCAGTAGCGGTTTATACGCTTGGCGTAGGTCGCCAGCAGGGCCTCCACTTCTGGGGAGTCGGTCTTGCCGACCATTATCAGTTCGATATTCATGGCTGGTCGCCCGTTGTAAATCTCTTATGGGGGTATGCCGTCTTCTCTTGTGATGGCCTGTCACCGGGCCGGGTCATACGTTGCCGCATCCTTGGGAATAATGTATTACGGCCAATCGCGGCGCAGCCTCTCGACGGTACAAAGGCTCGTAATCCCGCCTCCAGCTCCCGATCCTATTTCAGATCGTTGTTCCACTCGCCCTCGGCACCCTCGTATATTATGGGGCGTCGGTGTTCGACCGACTTGAGCCACTCGTATGCTTTGTACATGTTGTATCCGTTGCCCGAGGGGTTGCCGCCCAAACAAAAGGCTATGATGCAGGAGTGGTTGCGCGAGCGGTAGTACATCGACTTCACACGCGTGAGATACTCCTCCTCGAGAGCGGGGTCGTTTGCCGGCGTACCTCCTACGGAGCGTATGTTGCTGTCCGTCGGCGAGTTTATGTTGGCGCGATCGATGACGAACATGCCCGCCTCGTCGCACATGTCGTAGAACCACTTGGGCTGCGGGTAGTCGGGGCAGAGGGTGTTGTAGCCGCGCAGCTTGAGCTGCTCGATCTCGACATAGGTCTGCTTGCGGTCGTCCAGAGCGTTGAACGGCGTCTTCTGCACATGCAGCACCTTGTCGAAACGGTAGAAGTTGCCGTCACGGTACTCGGTCTTGCCGAACCCTATCTTCAAGGGTATGTACTCCCACAGCATGCCGTTGCGCTTGAGGTATATCATGACGTCGTATAACGGCGGCTGGCCGTCACCCCACTTGAACTCGTAGGCGTGGTAGATGTCGGGATTGAAGTGCAGCGTGTCCATCGCGTGGCCGTCGATCTCGATCTCGTTGACGCTGTATTCCATGAGCTTGCCCTTGGGGTTGTAGATGTCGAATCCGACCTGTATGCTCTCCTTGAAGTTGAAGTCGTTGGCCACCACCACGTCGAGACGCAGTTTGCCGTATTGCCGCGTTGTGTCTGGTTCGAGTACGATGTCGAAGTCGCGGACGGCAAGGCGCCGCTGCGCGAAGAGGTAGCTGTTCTCGAACTGTTCGGTCTCGGGCTGGAAGATGTTCTCCTGCAACTCGGGCGTGCGGCTCTGGCGTACACCTATCATCAACTCGTTGACCCCCTGCTTCAGATAGGGCGAGAGCAGAAAGTCGGCCGGCGTGTAGGGGTCCTCCACCTCGGCCACGGCCTCGTTGTTGATGAAGAGCGTGTAGGCCATGCCGACATTCTCCAGATGGAAGAAGATGTTGTAGTCGTTCATGGTGGCGTCGACCGTGATCTTCTGCACGAAACGGGCCTCGCCGCCCGCGATGGCTATGCGCTCGGGCGTGAAGGGGGTGTAGTTGGCCGTCTCGGAGCGTTTGTCCGCCACGGCATCCTCGCGCTTGTCGTATGTGATGAACTCCGTGCGGTAGATGCGCGGGCCCTGCGCTGCGGCGGCTATGATCGAAAACAGGGCTGTCGCCGTAAGAATAAACCTTCTCATAACGGATCGATGTTTTGTCGGGGGTGCGGAGCCTTGTCAGACGCTGCGTCCTCCCGATTGCAAAGGTACTTTTTTTTTGACAAAAAGCAAATTATTGCCTACCTTTGTGGATTGATAGCGTTTCCGGCATGCGGGGGCGGCAGTGTGCTCCCGACACGTGGAAAAAAACCGGAATTTTACCTTTTTTGAGAAAGAACTTTTGATATGAAAACTCCGAGAATTGCAGAGATTCTGAAGTCGGGCGAGACCGATCGCGACATCACCGTACAGGGCTGGGTGCGTACAAAACGCGGAAACAAGAATGTGGTGTTCATCGCCATGAACGACGGTTCGTGCGTGGCCAACATACAGGTCGTGGTTGACCCGACGGCGTTCGACGAGAATATGCTCAAGCAGATCACCACGGGTGCCTGCCTGCGTGTGGACGGACGTCTGGTAAAGTCGCTCGGCGCAGGTCAGGGTGTCGAGGTACAGGCCTCGAAGATCGAGATATACGGCACGGCCGACCCTGATACCTACCCCCTTCAGAAGAAGGGCCACTCGCTTGAGTTCCTGCGCGACATAGCCTATCTGCGTCCGCGTACCAATACCTTCGGCGCCATCCTGCGTATACGCCACGCCATGGCATACGCCATCCACAAATATTTCAACGACCACGGCTTCTACTACCTCCACACGCCGCTCATCACGGGTTCGGACTGTGAGGGTGCCGGAGCCATGTTCCGCGTAACGACGCTCGATGCCGGCAACCCGCCCCGCACCGAGAGCGGCGAGGTCGACTTCACGAAGGACTTCTTCGGCAAGCCGTGCAACCTGACAGTATCGGGACAGCTGGAGGGTGAGCTTGGAGCCCTGTCGCTGGGCCAGATCTACACCTTCGGCCCCACGTTCCGCGCCGAGAACTCTAATACGCCGCGACATCTGGCCGAGTTCTGGATGATCGAGCCCGAGGTGGCATTCTACGATATAAACGACAATATGGACCTTGCGGAGGATTTCCTCAAGTATCTGATAGCCTATGCGCTGGATAACTGCCGCGAGGATCTGGAGTTCATGAACAAGATGTGGGACAAGGATCTGATCTCGCGTCTGGAGTTCGTGCTGCACAACGACTTCGTGCGCCTCGACTACACCGAGGGCGTAAAGATACTCAAGGCGTCGGGCCGCAAGTTCGAGTTCCCGTGCGACTGGGGCTGCGACCTGCAGTCGGAGCACGAGCGCTACCTCGTCGAGGAGCACTTCAAGCGCCCCGTCATCCTTACCGACTACCCGAAGGAGATCAAGGCCTTCTATATGAAGCAGAACGAGGACGGACGTACGGTTCGCGCCATGGATGTGCTCTTCCCCAAAATAGGCGAGATCATAGGAGGTTCGGAGCGTGAGGCCGATTATGGCAAGCTTTGTGCAAGGGTCAAGGAGCTCGGAATGCACGAGTCGGAGGTGTGGTGGTACCTCGACACCCGCCGCTGGGGCTCGGCCCCGCACTCGGGCTTCGGTCTGGGCTTCGAGCGACTGCTGCTCTTCGTGACGGGTATGGGCAACATCCGCGACGTGATACCCTTCCCGCGTACGCCCAACAACGCCGAGTTCTGATGCCTTCGCCGGGGCCGGGATATGCGGCCGCCGACGGAAATGATAGCAGCCGTGTTGTGCGGAAGATTTACTGCCGACGTGTGAAGAGAGGGACGTGATGATGAGAGTAGAGGTGATGAGAGTAGGGTAGAGTAGAGTGATAACGGCCGCTGTCGTATGGCGTAAATAGAAAACTGCCCCTTATATTAACGAAAAACAACCCCGAATTATGAAGAGAATATTTTTGCTCATGCTCGTGTTGCTGACATCGGGCGGAGCATGGGCGCAGTCCTCAAAGACGCGTACATACAATCTTATATTTATCGGCAACAGCATCACCGAGGGTGCCTTGCATGCCGACAAGAGCAAGACGGCGCCTCCCGTGGCTGCCGCCGAGTATGTCGGTCGCATGATCTCGGGCGATGTCAATTTCCGCAACTGCGGCCGTTCGGGCGCCACGACCGTGGACTTCCTGCCCGAGAGGGGTGCCGACTTCCGCCGTGTGGAGCAGGCCATAAGCGAGCTGCGCGACATAAGCTACGGACCCATCGTCTTCTCGATCATGCTTGGAACCAACGACTCGGCCTCTCGCGGGCCGCTCGGGGCTCCCGTCTCGAACGAGGACTATGAACGCAATCTTGCCACCATCATGGCCCGCATACGCGAACTCTGCCCCGAGGCGATATTCGTACTGCAGCGCCCGATATGGTACAGCGCCAATACATATAACGGGGCGATGTATCTGGTCGAGGGCCAGAAACGCCTTGTGGGGTATGCCAATGTGCTGATCGGTATGGCCGAGAAGTACAACGACGTATATATGGGCGACCTGAAGGGTTATGACTATTTTCGTGATCACCACTTGAAATACTACTTCGCCGAGAACGGCAATGCGGGTGTTTTCTACCTGCATCCCAACGAGAGCGGTGCCCGCAAGCTTGGCAAGCGTTGGGCCCGCGCCATCGTGAATGCCATACAGGCATCGGAACGCAAGTGACGGCCGGACCGGGCGGCCGTGCGCAGCGTATATATGGTGCGCGTGGCCTGTCGAACGAATAATAAATGAAGCGACCTGTCGTATGAGGTATAACGGTTAATTTTTTTTGCAATGGGTATTTCGCAACGTCAGGTTCAGAAACTGCAGCAGACACTCTCTCCGCAGCAGATACAGATGATCAAGCTGCTGGAGCTTCCAGCCATGCAGCTCGAACAGCGCATAAAACAGGAGGTCGAGGACAACATCGTTCTGGAGGAGGACGCCACGCCCGAGGAGGAGCAGGAGAAGATCTCGGTCGACGATTATATCCGCGGTGACGATACGCCCGGCTACAAGAGCCGTGTGAACAACTACTCGAAGGATGAGAAGCAGCGCCCGATGAACATATCGGAGGGGCGTTCGATGCAGGAGTACCTGACCGAGCAGTTGGGTTATCGCAACCTCTCGGATCGGGACATGCGCATCGCCTCGTTCCTTGTCGGCAGTATCGACAGCGACGGATATCTCCGCCGCGATCTGGAGTCCATATCCGATGACATAGCCTTTTCGCTCGGTATCGAGACTACGGTCGACGAGCTGGAGCGTCTGCTGGGCATAATCCACCAGCTGGAGCCTGCGGGCATCGGCGCGCGCAACCTGCGCGAGTGTCTGTTGCTGCAGATGGATCAGCGGCGTATGGATACGTCGGCGAAGCGTCTGGCGCGCAAGATCCTGACATCCTATTTCGACGAGTTCGTAAAGAAACACTACGAGAAGCTGATGGCGCGTCTCAATGTCGGCGAGGATGAGTTCCGCGAGGCCATAGATGAGATACGCCACCTCTCGCCCAAACCCGGAAACCTCTACTCGGAGGGCGGTGTGGATACCACGCCATATATCGTTCCCGACTTCAAACTGGACTATCACGACGGGCAGTTCGACCTGACGCTCAATTCGAGCAACATCCCCGAGGTGAAGATCAACCGGCGTTATGTCGATATGATGCGTCAGATGGTTGCGCCGGACGGTACCGTTCCGGAGAAGAACCGCGAGGCGGTGCAGTTCGTCAAGAGCAAGATCGACTCGGCCAAGTGGTTCATCTCGGCCATAAAGCAGCGTCACGATACGCTCATGCGCACGATGCAGGAGATACTCAATTTCCAGAAGGAGTATTTCCGCGACGGCGACAAGAGCAAGCTGCGGCCCATGATCCTCAAGGATATAGCCGACCGCACGGGACTCGACGTATCGACCATATCGCGTGTGGTTAACAGCAAGTACGTACAGACACATTTCGGCATCATACTGCTCAAGTCGCTCTTCTCGGAGGCGATGCAGACCGAGAGCGGCGAGACGGTGTCGAGCTACGAGATAAAGAACATACTTCAGAAGTGCATCGACGAGGAGGACAAACGGCATCCCCTGACCGATGAGACGCTGATGAACATACTCAACTCCAAGGGATACTGCATAGCGCGGCGTACGGTTGCCAAGTACCGCGAGATGTTGGATATACCCGTGGCGCGATTGAGAAAACAGATATGACGAACAAGAGTGCAATGCGACTTTCGCGCGTGGTGTCGGCAGTGTTCCACCCCTGCCTGCTGCCAATATATGCGGTAATTACGGTGCTGTTCTCCGATACCGTATATTCGTTCTATACGATGCGCGTGAAGTTCTATCTTATATGGGTGGTGGTGCTGTATGCCGCCTTCATCCCCATGCTGGCATACTTCCTTTTCAAACGGCTCGACGGCCTGAAACGGATGTCGATCGACCGCAGCCGGCTGCGTATGCTGATGTTGATGGTCGGCGCCGTGTGCTATATGCTTTGTGCCGTGACGCTTCTCAAGCTGCCCTCGCTGCTGCTCTTCCGCAAGTTGGCGACGGCGGCCGTGATGTGCGAGATTTTCTGCATATTCACCGTGCGGCGTTGGAACGTGAGCCTGCATCTGGCGGCTATGGGCGCCGTTACGGCCCTGTTCGTCATGCTCAATATCATTGGGGTCATGTCGCTCTTCTGGCCTATGGTAGCCGCAATCATCGTATCGGGACTGCTCGCTTCGTCACGCCTCTGTCTCGGGCGGCATGACGGCTGGGAGGTGCTGGCAGGTTTCGGCGGAGGATTCCTTGTAAGCTCGCTGTCGCTGCTGTATATATAGTCGCTACTGTATATATAGTTGCTATATATAATAAAGCACTTACGTTCGCGCTGGGCATGATAGTATCTATGGATACTGTTAGTGTCGGTCTGTGCGTGGATATTATAACAAGACTCCCGATCCTTTACGAGGATCGGGAGTCTTGTTATATACTTATGTCGGTTGCCGTCTACATCTTGTAGAACTCCTCCCAACCCTTTCGGGGCGGGGTCTGGGTGAGCATGGCGTCGGCGAAGCGGTCGTTGACGATGCGCTTGGTCTCGCGGTCGAAGACGATCTTCTTGTTCAGACGCTGTACCATCACGCCGAGGCAGAATACCTGACACAGCGGGCCGAATACCTCGAAGGGCGAGCGCGTGCGCTCCTCGCCCATGCAGGCCAGCAGGAAGTTCTCGTAGTGGTTCGAGGGGCTCTTCGGTACCTCGGGCAGTTTGTCTGCCATGGCCTTGGCCTTCGATTCGGGTATGATCGAGAGGGTAGAGCCGTGCGAGCCGCCCTTGAAGATGAGATCCTTGGCGTAGATGATCTTTCCCGGGTTGAGCTTTATGGCCTGAGCCTTCTGTCCGTTTACCGTGGGTATGTCCGAACCGAGCTTTGAGGCTCCGTATCCGTCGGGCAGCTGCGGGTAGTTGCCTATACCGTCGTACCATGTGATCTGTACGGGCGGCATCTCGCCGCGGCGCGGGAACTTGAACCGCAGGGTCGACGACATGGGGAAGAAATATGTGTTCCAGCCTTCGAGCTTGATGGGCTCAACCTCGTAGGGCAGGCCCAGATTGAGGAACTCATGTATCGTGTCGAGGATGTGCGCACCCCAGTCTCCGAGGGCACCCATACCGAAGTCATACCAGCTGCGCCAGTTGCCCGGGTGGTATTTGCGGTTGAACTCGTGGAACTGCTGCGTCGTGTGCCACAGATCCCAGTCCATGCCGTCGGGAATAGGCTCGGCCTGCGGGTAGCGGTCGATGTTGACATCGTAGCCGTGCCAGCGGCGCGACATGTTCATGTGGGCATCCACGGCCGTGACATCCTTGATGATGCCGGCATCGAGCCACGCCTTGAACTGGAAGTAGTTGGCCTCCGAGTGGCCTTGGTTTCCGCCCTGTGTCACGAGCTGGGGGTTGCGCTTTGCGGCGTCGATCATGAGCTGGCACTCGTAGAAGGTGCGGCCCATGGGTTTCTCGACATAGACGTGTTTGCCCTGATTCAGAGCGAGCATCACGCAGGGGAAGTGCGAGAAGTCGGGTGTCTCGACAAAGACGGCCTCAAACTGGTTGCCCATCTCGTCGAACATCTTGCGGAAATCGGTGTAGATCTTGGCGTTGGGATGTGCTGCGGCCGATTTGCGGCTGCCTTCCGAATTGGGATCGACGTCGCACATGGCCACGATGTTGGCCAGACCCGTCTTGTCCACCTCACTGAGCACCTCGGCGCCGCGGTTGGCCATGCCGACCCATGCGACGTTTACCTTTCCGAGCTTGGCGAAACGCTCCTTTTTGTCCTGTTGCTGTTGGGGGGTGAGGATGTTGGCGGCGCTCGATGCCATGCCTCCCATCATCATGCCCGCGGCGGCGAGACCCGATCTCTTCAAGAAATCGCCGCGTGAAATCTTATCGCTCATATGGTTAAAGTTTGGTTAGTTGTTCCTTCAGTTGGATGCGTGCCGAAACACTGTCTAAAGGTAATAAAAATTTTCGAGACGGCTGCGTCTGCGGAGCATTTTTGTGTTCGGCGAGTAAGATTTGTGCATGGTGGAAATATATGTATATTTTTTACGTTAATGCACGTCCGCCGTCAAAAAAAGCGAGCGACCACAGGCCGCTCGCTTTTTTATCTGGTGTTATGGATTTATGCCTTCAGGGCGTCGGCCAGACGTTCGAGGCTGGCGCGGCTCTCGGCATTGAGCGTGGAGCGTATGGTGACGATGGGCTCCACGACGTTTATGCACTTCATCTGCCCCACGCGCTCGCATATTACGCGCGCGGCGGCCGGGGCCCACGACCCGTTCTCGATGATACCGACGGTGCGCCGCTGCCAGTTCTTGCTCTTGAGCCGGCAGAGGAAGATCTCCATTGCGGGGAGTATGCCGGCATCGTATGTCGATGATGCCAGTACCGTAGTGTCGTAGCGGAAAGCCTCGGCGACAGCCTCGGCGATGTCGCAGCGGGCGAGGTCCATGACACGTACCTGCTGCTCGCCGCGCTCGCGCAGCATCTCGGCCAGCTGCTGCGCTGCGGCGGCCGTGTTGCCGTAGATCGAGGCGCAGGCTATGAGTACGCCCTTCTGTTCGGGGTTATAGCTGCTCCATGTCTGGTATTTGCCGATGTAGTATCCGAGCTCGCTGTCAAGGACGGGGCCATGCAGCGGGCAGATGCGGGCGATGTCGAGTGCTGCGGCCTTCTTGAGCAGGGCCTGTACGTTTACGCCGTACTTGCCGACGATGTTGATGAAGTAGCGTCGGGCCTCATTCTCCCACGGCATCTCCACGTCGAGGGCGCCGAAGCGGCCGAAGGCGTCGGCCGTGAAGAGAGTCTTGGTGCTCTGCTCGTATGCCACCATCACCTCGGGCCAATGGACCATGGGCGCCATGACGAATTGGAGGGTATGGCTGCCGAGACAGAGCGTATCGCCCTCGGCCACGACGATGCGGCGGTCGGCATAGTCCGTACCGAAGAACTGTGCCGTCATGGCGAAGGTCTTGGCGCTGCCCACAATGCACATCGAGGGGAAGCGTTCCATCGCGGCGGCTATGTTTGCGGCGTGGTCGGGTTCCATGTGCAGCGTTACGAGGTAGTCGGGTGTGCGCCCCGCGAGCGCCTCGTCCAGACGTGCCATCCACTCGTCACCCTTCGTGCGGTCGACCGTATCCATAAGGGCTACCTTCCGGTCGAGGATGAGGTAGGAGTTGTACGATACACCGTCGGGCACACGGTATTGACCCTCGAAGAGGTCGATGCTGTGGTCGTCGACGCCGATGTATTTGATGGAGTCTGTGATGGTGATGTTGGTCATATATGTATGTTTTAATCGTTTCCGTCTGCAAAGATAATATAAATCACGATAAGTAATCCTACGGCGGCAAGTTGCGTACCGACTTCGGGGCGGGGATTTTCTCCTTTGTCACTTTTCTCTGCTGCAAAAAGCGTCCCGTTAAAGTGAATTCTGCATTTTTTGGCCTTACGGACTTCGCCCTGCCCAATGTCTCAGACAGCATACGCAAGCGTGAGAAGTGTTATTGTGTAGTTATCAAGCTATTATGTATAGATTGGATGTTGAAGACAAAAAAAAATATAAAAAATTCACTACTTTGTGTTGCATAATAATCGAGGAGCAATTATATTTGCAGCACGAAAGAACAGTAAACAGACAAAAACCAAACAATATGAAAAATCTCTTCTCTCTTTTGTTGTTGGTCATCTTGACGATGATGGGTCTCGTGGCTATGGCGGCTGGCGACGTGCACGGACGTGTGGTGAACAGCCGCGGCGAGGCCGTAGGGTATGCCACTGTTGTGGCGATGTCGGGCGACCGTCAGGTGGCCGGTACCACGAGCGACGAGCAGGGCCGCTTCTCGCTTCGGGTGTCGAAGGGTGAATATAAGGTCATTGTGGAGTTTGTGGGTTATGCTCCCGTTGAGCGTACGCTGCGCGTGGGTGAGAATCTCGACATGGGCGATGTGGTGTTGGAGGAGCAGGCCACCGAGATAGGCAACGTGGTGGTGTCGGCGCAGATGATACGCCGCGAGGCCGACCGCTTCGTTGTCGACGTGGCCAACTCGACGGGCGCCATCGGAAAGGATGGTGTGGAGGTGTTGAAGCAGTCGCCCGGCGTATGGGTCGACGACGACGGCATCTCGATAAACGGCTCCGAGGGAACCACGGTATATATCAACGACCGAGAGGTGCGTCTGTCGGGTGAGGAGCTCGTGCAGTATGTACGTAATCTCCGTGCCGAGGATATCTCGAAGATCGAGGTCGTACCGCAGACGGGTGCCGACTACGATGCCGACTCTACGGGCGGTGTGCTGAAGATCACGCTCAAGCGCCGCCTCGACGACGGTATGATGGGGTCGGTGCGTATGTACGGCGATTTTGGCGAGATGGGCTCCGTATATTCGCCCTCGGCATCGCTCAACTACCATGTAGGGCGGTTTGACCTCTCGGCGTCGGGTTGGTACACCAATCTCGATACGCGTATGCTGACGTCCGAGCGTACCGAATACAGCACCATCGGGGCGCTTATGGAGGCCGCGTCGGAGAACCGCGAACAGGACAGCGACGGCGGCATGAGCTTCTCGGCCGTTGCGGAGGTGCGCAAGAACCATTCGCTGGGTGTCTCGTTCGATTATTGGCGTTGGAACGACGCCAGCCCGACCGACTCGTACACATCATACAAGACGGCCGCGAGCGAGCGCCTCAGCGAGAGTTTCTATGACGCATACGACCGTCGCTCCAACTATAACGCTACGCTCAACTACATCATCAAGACCGACACCGTCGGATCGCAGTTGAAGTTCATAGCCGATTATACGCAGCGTGACACGCGTACCGGCGCCGACAACTCGTCGCGTGTCACCGATATGGGCTCGACGATCGACTCGCTCTACAACAACCGCAACAACAGCCTGTTCCGCGTAGCGACGGCATCGGCGGCGTGGGACAAGGTTCTCTCGGAGCACTGGACGCTGAAGAGCGGCGCGAAATATACCTACAACGAGATCAACTCCGACGCCACGTACCGCTATCTCAACGGCGGGGCATGGGTTCCGTCGGTGGTCGACGACTACGACATATCATACACGGAGAATATCGGCGCCCTCTATGCTATCGCCTCGATGAGGTACGGACGCTGGAGCGCCGTGGCAGGTCTGCGCGGCGAGTACACCTACACCTACGGCAAGGGTGCCGACATGGACGACAGCTACTTCTCGCTCTTCCCCAACGCCAACCTCTCGTACAGTCTGGATGCCGACGGCAAACACTCGATCGTTGCGCAGTACTCGCGTACGATCTCACGCCCGGGATTCTGGAACCTTACGCCCAACCGCATGCAGATATCGGACTACACTTACCAGATAGGTAACTCGCTGCTCGACCCCGCATATAATGAGACCTACTCGCTGACGGCCGTCATCGCATACAAGTACAGCGTTACGCTGAGTGTAAACAGACTGAAGGATGCCATCCAGCAGGTGACATTCTCCGACGAGATCGACCCTCGCATGGTACGTCTGACGTGGTTCAACATGCCCGTGATGAACACCTACTCGGTGAGCGTGAGCCTTCCCGTCACCGTCACCAAGTGGTGGGACTGGAACACCAACATCAATGGTATGATCTATGAGCAGCGCATGACGCCCGATGCCCCCAAGACGAACCATCCCATGGCGCAGTGGTCGTCGCAGATGAGCTTCAAACTGCCGCTGCAATTCTTCATCGACTGTGACTACTACGGTATGACCGATGCCGTTGTCAGCAACGTGCGCGTAAAGAGTCTGCACAACCTGTCCATGACCCTCAAGAAACGTTTCGGTGATGCATGGACCGTCACCTGCGCACTGCGCAACATCGTGTCATCGCGGCAGGATCTCATCTTCACGCAGGATGACTTCGAACGCCGCGTGACGGTGGACGGCTACGGCAGGAAACTCGACGTACGTCTGGGCGTGTCGTGGAACTTCAAGAGCGGCAAGGCTTTCAAGGCCAAGAGTGTCGTAGGTGATTCGGATGGCGAGTCGCGTATGTAGCAGGGCGCCGCGCGGCACGATATTTGGACTCTTTTCGTCGGACGGCCGTTATGTTCTCCGAGGATTTCCAAAATACGAAGAGCGAACGCCCGAAGTGGAAAGAGATAATTCGAAAGTATGAAGAATAAAGAGAGGGAAGTCCGTGCCCGAAGCCTGTAAGTTATAAGAATCCCCAACCATTAAGCAAAATCATAAAGAGGAGAACTCCGACCTCCCGTAAGGGATGGCCGGAGTTCTTTTTCGTACAGGACACGTGTCGGTCGTATTGGCATCCGGTTCGTGTCGACATGTGGATTCGCCTTATTTACACTATATATTCCGAGGCTTACCCGATACGTCCGGGACCTCCGCCGGGGCCGCCGAAACCGCCGGGACGTCCGCCCGGGCCGCCCATGGGTCGGCCGCCACGAGAGTTGTTGCGGCGTACACCGCCCTCGTCGATAACCTCTCCCTTGCGTGTCTGGCCGTAGCGGCGCAGGTTATAAGTGAAGCGTATGCCGTAGTAGCGGCCTATGATCTCGTTTCGCGAATTCTGCATGTACATCGAGTTCCACGAACGCGAGAAGCCCGTATTGCGGTTGAAGGCGTCGTTTACCGTCAGCTGCACCTCGCCCATCTTGCGCAGCACCTTCATGCCGATGGCGAAGTTGCAGATGAAGTCGGTGTTGTTCAGGCGCTTGCTGTTCTCGCTCAGACCTACGTACTGGCTGTAGTTGCCGTTGGCCCAGAGCGTGAGGCCGAATCCGAACACGACGCGCACGTTACCCCATGCCGAGTGGCGCATGTATTCGTTGTTGCCGTTGTCGGACATGGTGTTTGTGACCTTGTTGTAGTTGGGCGAGTATGAGAGGTTGAAATCGACATACTCGCTGAAGTTGCTGCTCAGCGATACCGAGCCGCCGCCAGAGACATACTTCGAGCGGTTGATCACACCGTTGAGGATCGAGGGCGACTGGTTGTACGAGCCGTGTGCGCCGATGTTGAAGTTACATCCCATGAAGTTGAGCGGGAAGCCGTACGAGAGGCCGCCGTTGTAGCTCCAGTCGCCCGAGAGGTTGACGGGCTTCGAGTAGCGTCCCGTCGACGAGAGGGTTGTGAGGAACTCGCCGTCGGGGCTGTATATCTCATATCCGGGCTGGTTCATCACTACCGAGTCGACGATCTGCCGCTGGTTCTTCGAGCCGCCGACATATATCGAGAAGGTGGTTCCCTTTTCGATACCCGAGTGGTTGTAGCTCATGTTCAGACGGTGGCTGTACGATGGTTGCAGCTTGGGGTTACCCGAACGTATGTTGTTGACATTCGATATGTCGACCACATCCTGCAGCTGTGTCACCGAGGGGTTCGACGTACGCGAGTTGAGGCGCACCATGATACGGTTCTCCATGTTGATCTTGATGCGCGTCATCACCGAGTAGGTGATGTTGTGGAAGGTCTTCTCGGGCAGGACGTAGACGGCAGGATATTCGCGGTCGCTGTTCATCCGCACGTTCTGGTAGTTGACCTGTGCCGAGACGGTGGTGCCGTCGTTGCTGAAGCGGAAGCCCGGGCCGACACGCTGTGTCAGGTAGTCGGTGTTGTTGCGGTTCGAGTACTCGGGGCTGATGAACTCGTTGTACTCTCCCGTCTCCCAGTCAAAGAGGTTCGTCAAGCGGTCGGCGTTGGATTTGTTGTAGTTGACATTGTAGCCTATTGTCGCCTGCGCATGGCTGCCTATGGGCTCGGCGTAGGTGACGCCGCCGTTGAGGCTGTAATTGTAGTTGTCGGAGTTCGACTTCTGCTGTATGGGGTCGTTCTCGGCCTTCTCCGAATAGTTCTCACCGCCCGAGTTGTTGTTCGAATAGTTGGCGTTGAAGCTAACGTGGAGCGTACGCCCCGCCTTCTCGCCTATGCGCAGGAAGTAGTTGCCGTTGACGCCCGTATTGAGCGAGCTGTTGTCGTTGTCGTTCCAGTTCTGGAGCAGGATCGAGTCAGCCCCGCTGATGGGGAAATAGGTGTTGAGCGAGTTGCCGTTGCTCCAGCTGTCGTTGAACGACAACTGCGCACGCACCATCAGTCGCTGCCGTTCGCTTATGCGCAGCTCCGTACGGGCATTGAAGTTATGGTTGCCGTTCTTCGAGGCGTTGTTGTTCGTCGCGTCGTAGTGCTCGTATATGTCGTCGGCATTCGACTCGATCTCCTCCTCCGTCAGGAAGTAGTCGCGTTCGGTCCAGCTGCTGCTCTTGTTGTTGCTGGCGTTGTATGTATAGCTTCCCTCGAGCTTGAAACGCTCGTCCTCACCCCATGTGTTGATATAGTTTATACCGCCCATACCCATGCGCGAACGGCTGTTTCCGTTCATGTTGTTGGCACGGAAGCGGAGTGTGGTCTTCGACTTCTCGCGGAAGAAGTTCAGGTTGCCGTCCGTGCTGCCGTAGTGCTTCGTCCGCTCGTCCTTGCGCGGCTCGAAACCGTAGAAGGCATTCATCTTACCGAAGATGGCGGTCTTCATCTTGTTGTGGGTGACGATATTGATGGCCTTGTAGCTGTTGCCGTCGTCGATGCCCGAGAATTCGGCCTCGTCGCTCAGCTTGTCGAATACCTCGATCGACTTCACGGCCTCGGCAGGTATGGTCTTTATGGCCGTAGCCACATCGTTGCCGAAGAACTCGCGGCCGTCGATAAGGATCTTCTGCACGGCCTCGCCCTGCACCTCGACCGACCCGCCGTCAACCTTTATGCCCGGCATCTTCGAGAGCAGCTCGTCGGTGTCGGCGTCCGACATGACCTTATACGCCGAGGCGTTGTAGACGATCGTGTCGCCGTTGATGGTGGTACGTACGGCCTGCGTGGTGACGTTCACCGACTCGATACGCGTCGGATCCTCCTCCATGGTCCATGCCGGCACGTTGAGGGTCTTGCCCGCCTCGACCTTCACCTGCTGCGATACGGTCTTGTAGCCGAGGAACGACGCCGTAAGACGATATTCCCCTGCGGCGAGGCCTTTGAACTGATAGGCGCCGCGTATGGCCGACGAGGTATATTTGCGGTCGGTGGTGTCGCGCATCGACATGATCTCGATGACGGCGCCCACGACGCCCTCCTTGTTGGCATCGATAACCGTTCCGGCGATGGTGCTGCGATTTGTCTGCGCCGCTGCCGCGATGACTACGAAAGATAGAATGAGTCCGAGTAGAGATTTTTTCATCAGGGGTAGATTTAGTTGTTGCAAAGTTGGTGTCGAATCCAAAATTAGCGATTTTTTCTCGAGGTTCTGCCCGTGTATGGGTGAAACGCCCAAAACCGTCGGTCAACAGACCATATCCTGAGGCCGAGACGCAGAATTGGACTGCGGAAGCTATGCCGACAACGAAAAATGTATGTGCCGGAGTGAAAAAAGGCTGTCCCCCGAAAAGGGAACAGCCTCGTTGTGTTAAGGTCTTTGCAGTGTCTATTCGTAGCCGTGCTTGTCGATCTCGATCTGCAGAGGCTCGATGTTGTAGGGGTGCGACGCAACCTTGACATATCCGTCATTCTGGTTCAGGTCGCCCTTGTTGTCGACGATTGCCGACTCGGGGATGGGCCACAGGGCGTTGTGGACGGCGATGCGGAATATACCCTTCGCGTACTGTACGTATCCCGTCTCGCTATATTGCGTGTTGCTGCCGTTGCCCTTGTAGTAGAAATCGTTGTGTGCGACAACCCAGTCATAGTAGAAGTTGTAGCCCTCGTCGGTGCAGGGGTTGGTGGTACCCGTACCTTCGGGGCCCGAGAAGTTCTCCATCGAGTACTGTCGGCCGTTCCATTCGCAGGTCTTGCCCGAGCGTGCGTACATGTAGCTTATGCGCACCAGCTCGACGTGGCGCGGCTCGCTGTAGAAGAGCTCGCGGGCACGCTCGGCAAGGATGGCCGAGATGCCGGCCTCGTCGGCCGTGAGATCCTCGGCGCCGGCGCGGCGGCGTACCTCGTTGAGCATGGCGGCGCAGTTGGCATTATCACCCTTCCAGTAGTATGCCTCGGCCATGATGAGGTAAGCCTCGGCCGAACGATAGACGTACCACGGCGTGTATCCGCCCTGCCAGTCCGAAGTCTGGGTCTCGTCGGGAACGTAGAGTATGTAGTGCGGCCAGCGGAACCAGCAGCGCGTCGAGTCGGCTACGATCATGCCGCCCGGACGTACCAGATGCTTACCGTAATATTCGCTGCCCTTATCCTTGAGTGAGAGGTTGTTGTAATAGAGGTCCTCCATCTCGCGCCACGACTTCTGCGACAGATCGTCCGGATTGTCACTGTTGATGCCGTAGTATGGGCCGCGCATGTCGTTCTTCTCCTTGTCGGTCCAGATCTCATACTGGTAGTATGCCGATGGACGCATCGTAGCGATGCCGCGGCCGACGTTGTAGTCGTTGTCCAGATAGCTGTATTTGCCGTTGGTCTCGGTCTGAAGGTCGATCGTGCAGCCGGTCTGGCCGTCGGGGGTCTTGATCGAACCGTTGGCCCAGTATGGAACGCCGTTACGCATGGTGTAGACGCGGTCCGAACCCTGATCCTTGGTGTCGAGGGTAGAGACCACGACATGCAGAATCTCCGTGTTAGCGATGCTGCTCTTTGCGGCGCGCGAGTGCAGGTCGAGCATCAGGTTACCCGATGTGTTGTCGAACTGCTTGGTGTAGATCATGGGGTGTGCCGCCACGATCTCACGGCCTACTTCGAGGGCACGGTCGTAACGTCCCGTCACCAAGCAGAACTTCATGAGCAGAAGTCCGCATGCACCCTTCGAGATGGCACCCATGTCGTTGTCGTCGGTAACCCACTCGTAAGCGAACTCCATGTCGTAGTAGCACTGCTCGGCGATCGAGAAACGGTCATACGACGAGAAGTTGTCCTCGGGGGTCTGTATCTCGTGGTCGATCCAAGGTACGTCACCGAACTGGTGGATCATCTTGTAGTAACGGTAGGCACGGTGGAAATAACACTTGCCTATCACTTCGTTCTCCTCGGCCTCACTCTCGAAGGTGGCGTTGGCGCGGCGGTCAAGGGCCGTATTGGCATACTTTATACCCTTGAATCCCTCCGACCAGTACCAGCTCATCTGGTTGCTGTCGACCGAAGCGGCCAGACCCGTAGGGGTCATCTGTGTAATGAAGTCGCACATCGAGCTCGATGCGTCGGTCTTGCCGTTGACGGCGATGTCCGAGGTGAACATCTCGGTGAGAATGGGGGCGCCGTCACCGAAAAACTCGTGACGCATGTTACGCTCCGCTGCCACAAGCGCGGCCTCGAGACCTTCCGAGTTGACGTATGTGTTCTCCGGAGCGAAGAATGACAACGGTTTGGGGTCGAGCCAGCTCTTGTCGCACGAGCTGAGCAGTGTGGCCGCCGTTGCCGCGACCGCTATGTATGATATAGATCGTTTCATGTTGGCTTACATTGTGAAGTTGAGGTTTATGTTCCAAGTGCGCGGGGTGAGGTCTCCCTGCTCGGGATCGCCCAGATACCATCCCGTCATGACGAACGCGTTACGTACGGTGAGCGAGATCGTGGCGCTGTCCATCCACAGCTTGCTGATCCACTTCTTGGGCAGGCGGTACGAGAGGGCGATGCTCTCCATGCGGACGAAGTCCTTGCGTACGTAGTTGTTGCCCTTGTTCGTAGAACCGATACGGGCGAAGTCGTTGGTCGGGTTGTCGACGGTCCAGCGGTCGATCTCGATGGTGGTGTGGCGGTCCGGAAGGTCGACGGCATTGGCGGCGCGGTTGAGCGTACCCCACTGGCCGAAGTTGCCGTAGAGCATGAACGAGAGCGAGAGTCCGTTCTTGAAGTTGAACTCGTTGCGCCATGAGAGACGGTAGCGCGGCGTGGTGTAGCCCTGCCATACCTTGTCGTCGGTGTTGAGCACGCCGTTGTTGTCGACATCCCAGTACTTGAAGTCGCCGGGACGGAGTCCGTATACTGCGGCCTCCTCCTCTTCGCCGAGCTGCCATACGCCGATGCGCTTGTAGCCGTAGATCTGGTTGGTGTCGTGGCCGATGTACCAGCCGTTGTTGACGTCGTCGCTCTCCTTCTGGCCGATAACGTTGCCCGCGTCGTCATATATGTCCTCGTATGTACCGTACAGGTGTACGATCTTGCGGCGGTTGAGCGAGAAGGTCAGCGACGAATCCCACGTCATGAACTTGTTCTGTACGGGGGTGGCGTTGAGCGTAAGCTCGAAACCGTGGTTGTTGAGCTGGCCGAGGTTGTCGTATATGCTGCTGAAGCCCGTGATCGAGGGTATCGAGCGCGATACGAGCAGGTCCTTGGTCTTGGCTACGTAGAACTCGGCCGAGCCTCGCAGCACGTTGTCGAACAGGCCGAAGTCCAGACCGAAGTTCCACGACTCGGTAGTCTCCCACGAGAGGTTTGTGTTGGCGAGTTTGTCGACCCATATCTGCGATGTGGTGTAGACGGTTCCGGTGGTAGAGTCGATGTAGGGGTGCAGCGACGAGGTGAGGGTCGAGAGGGCGGCGTAACGTCCGATGTCGCGGTTACCGTTCTCACCCCACGATATGCGCAGCTTACCGTAGTTGAGCCACTTGGCCTTCTCCATGAACTTCTCGTTCGAGAAGACCCAGCCTACGGCTACCGAGGGGAACGAGGCGCGCGGGTTGCCCTGACCGAAGGCCGAATAACCGTCGCGGCGGATCGAGGCGGTAAGCATGTAGGTGTCGTCGTACGAGTAGAAGAGTCGTGCCATCAGGGCGTCACCCGTATCGTAGGTGTCGTCCGACGAGATGGTCTGCTCGGTTCCGGCCTGCATGCGGTGCCATCCCAGAATATCCATCGGGGTGAAGTTGGTCGCCGACATCGAGTCCGACCAGTACTGGTTCTTCTCGGCGTTCTGCAGCAGGGTGATGTTTATGTTGTGCTTGCCGAAGTCGCGCTGCCAGCGGATCACGTTATCGAGCTGCCAGTTGTATGTCTTCTGGTGCTGGCGCGTTGCCGAGCCGCCCAGAGCCTCGTACGACGGCGATTCAGACGAGTTGTGGTTGTAGTACTCGTACCACTTGAAGTAGGGCGTATAGTTCATCTGATACTCGATGCCGAAGGGAAGGCTGACGATGGCGAAGATGCTGGCATTGAGCGTCTGGGTAATCTGTCGGCGGTCGATGAATGTGTTCTCGTAGAAGGGGTTCAGGGTGTTGTTGTCGCCCGAGGGATAACGGAAATAGGGGCTCTCCTGATCCATCGTGAAGACGGTGTAGGGCGAGTTGTTCTCACGCTGTCCGTGGTCGGCCTGCAGGTATCCGCCCTTTCGCTCGGCAAACTGCGTGTTCATGCCGACGGTCATCCAGTCGGTGACCTTCGACTTGAGGTTGAGGCGCGTGCGCAGGTTGGTGTAGCGGTTGCCCACGATAACGCCCTCACGGTCGGCATAACCTACCGACCAATAGTATGACGTGTGTTCGTTGTTGTTCGAGATGCTGGCCGTGTAGTCCTGCTGCAGACCTGTCTGGTAGACGATGTCGTCCCAGTCGGTCTCGATGCCGGCCAGATAGTTGTCCTGCTCGATGGTCTTGAACTCCAGACGGCTGAGCCACGTGCGCATAAGGGTCTCCTCGTCGGGTACCGCCGTTGCGGGGGTTGCCTGATCGTAGTTGTACCACGTGAGCAGATCGACGTTCTGCAGCTGGCGCGGGTCGGTGAACTTCTCGGGTACGCGGTCGCGCTCCTCCTGTGTGAGCTGTCCCTCCTCGTAGTCCTGACGGAACTTGACGAATCCGGCACCGTCGAGTACGTTTACCGGGCGTGCGCGATGTACGAATCCGATGTTGGCGTTGAACGAGATGGTGGGACGTCCTCCGCGGCCCTTCTTGGTGTTGATACAGATGACGCCGTTCGACGACTTGGCACCGTAGATGGCGGCCGACGAGGCATCCTTCAGCACGTCGACGCTCTCCACGTCATAGGGGTTGATGTCGGTGATGGCGCCGTTGTAGATCACACCGTCCAGCACGATCAGGGGTGACGATCCGGCCGAGAGGGTTGTGGTACCGCGAATAGAGTAGCTTCCGGCGGCCTCGGCATCTGTGGTCATGCTGACGTTGAGGCCGGCAGCGGCCGAACGCAGAAGGTCGCTGACCGAACGCGGGGCCTCGCTTGTGAGCGACTCGGTGTTGACCGTGGAGATTGCACCCGTGAGGTCTTTCTTCTTGGCGGTGCCGTAACCGATGACGACAACCTCCTCGAGCTGAGCCTTGTCCTCCTCGAGTACGACGTCAATTGTGGTTTGTACACCTACGGGGATTGTACGGCTGGTGTAGCCTACGAACGAGAACTCCAGTACGGGATTTTTGCTTCGCAGCTGGAGAAAATAGTTTCCGTTCTCATCGGTATTCATACCGTTGGTCGTACCTTTTTCGACGACGCTGGCTCCGATGATGGGGTTTCCGGCGGCATCCTTCACGACGCCTCTGACCGTATTCTCTTGGGCCGAGACGCTCATACTGCCTATTCCGAATGTAATGATCAGAATAACAATAAGTTGCCACCTGTAATGGGGGGGGGTAAATTTTAACTTCATAAAGTTGGGTTTTAAGGTTAGGTAGGTAGTTTGTTTGGAGAAGTGCGGGGCATCTATACACACATGTAGCCTCCGCATCCGGTAATACGGCACAGGGATAATTAAATCATAGGCGGTACAATGATTAAAAAAGGCTAATATTTGTAGTTTTGGGTTTGTTGTGTTGGTAGTGCGAATATAATTATATTTTCGTTTATTAACAATAAGTATCTGTATTCGTACCGTGTTTTTTCGGCATAATTATGTCGGCGGGAAAATGTACACGGAGGCTGCCGTAACGGATATCAGTCCGATATTGGTTTGTTACAGTGGCTGTTTTGGAAAGTTATGCCGCCGGCATAAACCTATTGCGGAATATCTGAAAATATACAGTCAATATTTAGTCGGTACGGAAGCCTGATTGGCTATGGCGTTTTTTTGTTCTCTATTTCTTGTCGGATATAATAATTGTAAGGGAGGGGAATATTTGTTTTTTATAAATGGTATGGACACGATGCATGCCGCCATGTATAATCATGGTGTATCTGTCCAACGGGGGAGGTCGGTTCCGAGTGTAGGGATTCAGCGGCCGGTTATGGCATGGACGGGCATTTGCGACATATCGTCCCAGAATCGTTCGTCGCAGGAGCGTTTGTTTGAGAGCAGCACGAATGAATACCTGTCGTCGATGCGGATCATTACGGCCGCGGTGCCGGGCAGGGAGCCGGTATGTATCCAACGCTCGAACCCGAAATAGAACTGAGACGCGAGCGAGTCGGGTATTATATCCCCGACGGCCGGATTGCGGTCGATACGCGCCATGAACCGGGCCACGTCGGCGGCCGAGGCTATCCACCCGCCGTGGGAATCCATCCGCCGTATGTCGAGGTAGTATGATTGGCCGGTCTCTTCGGGTAGCAGGCAGTATTGCGGTTCGTCGTGTCGGGGTTTGTCTCCATGGGCCTCGCCGATACGCATGCGGCGTATGCCGCAGGGGCGCAGCACGTGGCGGCGTATGAATTTCCCGTATGGCATGCCGCTCACCTTCTCGATTATGCGTCCCAAGACAAGGTATCCGAAATTCGAGTAGCTGTATTTTTCGCCTGCAGGTGCGGATAGAGGGCGTGCCGCCAGCATACGGGCAATGATCTGCCGTTGTGTGGCGCCGGCGTTGGAGAACATCGGGTCGTCGGGGATGTTCTCCCACCCGCTTTTGTGTTCGAGCAGGTTGCGTACCGTTATGAGGTCTTTGCCCGAGCCTCGGGGTACGGGTCCGTAGTCGGTGCCGAGGATGGCGCCCTCGCCGAAGACGCGGTCATCGAGCGACAGCCGCCCATGTGCCGCCAGCAGCAATATGCCGGCCATGGTGACGGGCTTTGAGAGGCTGGCTATGCGGAAACGTGTGCGTACCGTTGTCGGCGTATGTCGCAGGGTGTCGGTAACGCCGTATGCGGCGGTGTAGATTATGTGGTCGTCGCGCATGAGGGCTATGCTTGCGGCCGGAAGGTCATATCGCCGCATCAGAGTGCATATTACGGAATCCAGCTCCGGAAACGGTGTCGCGGCCGCGGCGCCGGATGAGCACGTGATGGTTGCGAATACCGTTATGAGGGCCTGTATTGTATGTCGAAATGTTGACATGCGGCGTGTCGGTGGACGGAATGATATTTATAGTGTAAAGATAGCGAAAAAATTGTGGCGACAGGGTACATAATATCGCTATTTTGTATTAAATTCACAATTCGTAAGGTCGTGTCCGATCGTTCGGGTACGGGTGCGCATTGTCGTGCCCCGATGCCGCCGGGAGAGCGGCCGCATTGCGTATTACAACTGTAAAACACTATGTTAACCCAAAAACTGACCTTCCGCAAGGCTCTCGTAACACTCAAGGAGTACACCATCATGACCTTGGGTATGTTCATCTATTCGTTCGGTTGGATAGGGTGCGTGCTGCCGGCAAAGAGTACGGGCGGCGCCGCCTCGGGTCTGGCCATAGTCATCAGCACGGCCCTGCACAACGCCTACGGCTGGGAGATACAGATCGGTACGATTGTGCTGGCCATAAATGCCGTGCTGCTTGTGGTGGCGGGGTTTGTCCTTGGGTGGAACTTCGGTCTGAAGACAATCTACTGTATCGTGATGCTGTCGATGTCGATGAACATGTGGCAGTCGATGCTCCCGCCCGAGGATTTCCTCCATCTGGACCGTTTCCTGTCGATGGTGCTGGGCGGCGTGATCACGGGCTTCGGCGTGGCGATGGCCATCATGCAGGGGGGCTCGGCCGGAGGCACCGATATCGTGGCCATGATCATCAACAAATACCGTTCGATCAGTTACGGGCGCATAATCTTCGCCCTCGACTTCATGATCATAGCTTCGTCGCTTCTGGTTGGATTCTCGATCGACGCGGCCATCTACGGCTATATCATGACGCTGGTGTTCGGCTATACGGTGGACATGATTCTTGCCGGTAACAAGCAGTCGAACCAGATATTCATCATAACGCCGCATTATGACGAGATTACGCTGCGCCTGAATAGAGATCTTGGACGCGGCGTGACGCTTATCGAGTCGGAGGGGGGATATACGCACCACCGCTCGAAGATGGTGATGGTGATATGCGCGCGGCGCGAGACGCTCACGGTGATGAACTTCGTGCGTCAGATCGACCCCGACGCATTCATGACCGTAGGGTCGGTCATGGGGGTCTACGGCCGCGGTTTCCAACCCATAAAATTGTGACGGCGCGCGGTGTGAGAGTTGATACCTGTAAATGAATAACGTCACGTCACGTTGCGGCGTGGCGTATCGAGTGAGAGATCTGTTATGGAGAATATAGAGATAATTGAACCGCACGCTCACGACCGAGCTGCGGTGGATGATATAAACCGTCTGTTGGAACAACTTACGCCGTCGCCCGAACGCTTTACGGCGGAGCGGCTGGCTGCGATTTCGGCCGACGGGGCTAGCCGTCTGTGGCTGCTTCGTGTTGACGGCCGCGTTGCGGGCATGCTCGCCATGGGGCTCTACACGACCCCTACGGGCCGCAAGGCGTGGATCGAGGATGTCGTGGTCGATACGGCGTACCGCGGACGCGGTCTGGGCCGTATGTTGGTCGAGAGGGCTCTGGCCTTTGCGCGCGGGTGTGCACCCGTCACGGTGATGCTCACGTCGCGGCCGTCGCGCGAGGCGGCGAATGCACTCTATCGTGCCGTCGGCTTCAGTCTCAAGCAGACGAATCTCTACAAGTTGGATATAAAATAAAAATAACCCGAATATGGATGAAATGGTAGAACGTGTTGACCATTTTTATCCTATCGTCCGCCTTCATTCCTTCTATCACCTTCCAACTGAGGTTACCCA
>OGLM01000581.1_pt1 | contig 43604 bp, 55 predicted proteins | sample 1572531 | NCBI WGS metagenome assembly OGLM01 (sample SAMEA2581909, study PRJEB24529) | metagenome | biome: Human gut stool | place: China | collected 2011
GGTTGCGTTTGGTTCGCTCTATTTCATCGGTGAGATCGAGGCGCTGTTTGAGGCAAAATAGTTACGAAAAGATTACAGAATAGAGCGTTTATGACAAAAATGATACAATTTCACAAACTTTCAGTAATAGTTCACCATTTTGTAATATTTCGCCTATAATGAGGTATAGTAAATAGGGATACAGTAGATAGAAGTCAGATAGAAAGAGTCTGTGGAATGTTATTTAGCAGTTTTGAGTTTTTATTTCGGTTTTTGCCGGTTTTTTTAGTGATATATTATCTTACCCCGAAAAAGTTCCGCAATGTCACATTGCTGGGGGGAAGTATTGTTTTTTATACAATTGGCGAGGCGGGTTATATTACGATTCTCCTTGCGTGTGTTCTGGTCAATTACACGCTGACCCGTTTGATGTATCGGAAGAGTACGGACGGGCGGGGAATCAGACAGAAACGCTTATTGCTTCTTGCGCTCGGGTATGATCTGGGCGTGCTTTTTTTCTTCAAGTACAGTGGTCTGGCATCCGGACTTCCGCTTGGAATCAGTTTTTACACGTTTCAGATTATGGCGTACGTGATTGATGTGTACCGCGGAAGAATTCCGGCAGAACAGTCGCTGCTTCGGCTGGGAACGTATCTGACCATGTTCCCGCAGCTGATATCGGGACCGATCACAAATTATGCGGATGTGCGTGTAGCATTGGGAAGAGAGCGCACGATCAAGGCACATCAGCTGGAAGAGGGAATGAAGCTCTTGATTATCGGACTTGCAGCAAAAGTCGTGATTGCGGACCGGATCGGCACACTCTGGAACAGCATCCGGATGATCGGGTTCGACAGCATCTCAACAAAGCTTGCATGGATGGGAGCGTTCGCTTACTCACTGCAGCTGTATTTTGACTTCGCTGGATATTCGATGATGGCAAGAGGAATCGGAAAAATGCTGGGATTTGAGCTCCCGGTGAATTTCCGCTATCCTTATATTTCAAAATCAGTCACGGAATTCTGGCGCAGATGGCATATTACGCTCGGCAGATGGTTCAGGGAATATGTATACATTCCGCTGGGAGGCAACCGGAAGGGAAAGGCACGCACCTTTTTCAATCTGTTTGTGGTGTGGAGCCTTACCGCGTTGTGGCACGGGGCGAATTATAACTTCCTGATCTGGGGCGGGATTCTGCTTTGCTGCCTGTTGGTAGAAAAGCTCTTTCTGCTGCGCCTGCTGGATAAAAGCAGGGTGATCGGTCATCTTTATGTATTGTTTGTTGTTCCGCTCAGCTGGGTGGCGTTTGCGGTCACCGATCTGTCGGAGCTTGGCGTTTATATGACGCGGCTGTTCCCGTTTGCGGGGCATGCGGCAGGGGTCATCAATCATCTGGATTATTTAAAATATCTGAATGACTATGCACCGCTGTTTCTCCTGGGCGTGCTCTTTGCGGAGACCTGCTACCGGCTGATCGAGCGCAAATGGATCGGCAAGGTGGTACTGCTCGGCATTTTCGGGCTTTGCATGTACTATCTGGCGGTGTCGGCAAACAATCCGTTTTTGTACTTTAATTTTTAAATGTGTGGGGGATGGATTTGAGAAAGCTTTTGAAATGTCCGGTAACGGTCGCGCTGCTTATCTTGTGGGCGGCGCTGTCGGTTGTCGGCTATCTGGGGAAAGATACAATATATAAGAATTATACGGTTGATATACGAACGACACCATACTTCGTCCTGGTGTTTGACGGACTGCATGACGGAATTTTTCCGTGGAGTCATGTGGGTGCGCCGGGCGGCATAGGAGAGAACGGAAAGCTGCCGTCCATCCTGCTGCCGGGGGAGAGTGTCTCTGATACTGAGCTTGCCGGCGGGACGGAGACGGTCGGAGAGACAGAGACGGAAGAGGCGCCGCACACGCGGGAATTCTGTATGGTGGATGACGACTGGTTCGACGACGCGGTCTTTATCGGGGATTCGAGAACTGTGGGGCTGCGCGATTACGGCGGGCTGGACAATGCGACCTTTTACGCATCCACAGGGCTTGGAATCTACGATATGTGGACGGAAAAGTTCTGTGAGGTGGACGGGGAGAAGACCACGCTTGAGGATGCGCTTTCCAGACGGCAGTTTGGCAAAATTTATTTCCAGAGGAACCCTGGACGGTTTTATGGAGCAGTACGCGCAGTCGGTTCAGAAATTTAGAGAACTCCAGCCCGATGCGATCATCTATGTGCAGGGCATCATGCGGGTTGCAAAGGCCAAGTCCGACTCGGACAAAATTTTTAACAATCAGGGAATCAATGAACGCAATATGAGAATTGCGGAACTTGCGGATAATCAGACTATTTTTTACATTGATGTGAATGATGTCGTATGTGATGCAGACGGAAACTTAAGAGCGGATCTCACGTTTGACAATCTGCATCTGTACGGCTCGAAATACGGAATCTGGGTGGATTTCCTCAAGACGAAGGGAATTGCACCGTGAAGTGGTTCTTCTGAAAAGAAATGAGACCCTCGTCTCTTAGATGACACAGCTCGTTCGACATGGCGCTCCGGTCTACGGAGAGATAGTCGGCGAGCTGTTGTCTGTTAAAGGGAATATCAAAAGACGAACTTCCGGATCTGCGCGCCTCGCTCGACAGATAGGAGAGAAGCTTTTCACGGGTGGTCCGCTTGGTCATATGCTCTAATTTCTGTCCGAGCTGGAAATTGCGCTCGGCGAGAACGGAGAGCAGATTTCTTGTGAGCTGGTTGTGGAATTCACATGCGCGGGAGCAGAGCGTCATCATTTTTGAGACGTTTAAGTAGAGCACAGTGGAATTCTGCTCGGCGTAGAGGCTGACTTCCAGCGCACAGTTTGTACGGATGGCATAAGATTCTCCGAAGATGTCTCCGGGGCGGCAGCGGGTCATCAGATTTGTGTTGCCCCAGAAATCCTCCTTCATGACATCCACACATCCTTCTAACACAAGACCGAGAGAATCCAGATGGTCGCCGTAGTGAAAGAGAAAGCTGCCCTTTGGATAGGAGAGGGTCTTTGCCGACAGACAGTCGAGCATGGCATGGATTTCTTCGGGTGAAATATCATAAAAAACGGGAGAGGCCTGCAAGAGGGCATCGTATCCTTGGAAAGTTTGCATTATTTTTCGTCCTTTCGACTTTTTGTTGTAAAAACAACAGAAATGTTGACGCTATTGTAGTATCCTGTGGAAGAAAAGTCAAGAGAGAATTTCCGGCATGCGTGCCGGAGTTAGAATGGAGGATATGATGTTACGAAGAGTCATTGAGATTGAGGAAGAAAAGTGCAACGGCTGCGGAGCATGTGCAAACGCCTGCCACGAGGGAGCCATCAGTATTGTAAACGGCAAGGCCAAGCTGATGCGGGACGATTACTGCGACGGACTTGGCGACTGTCTGCCGACCTGTCCGATGGATGCGATTCATTTTGTGGAGCGTGAGGCGGCGGCTTATGATGCTGCGGCAGTTGAGGAGAATAAGAGAAAGAAAGCAGCGCAGCAGGCGATAGCGTCACAGCCGCTTCCGTGCGGATGTCCGGGAACCCAGGCGAAGACGATCCGCCATGAGCAGCAGGCAGTCTGTCCGACCGCCGCAGAGGAGAGTGCGGCAGAACTTACGTCGGAGCTGACACAGTGGCCGGTGCAGATCAAGCTGGTTCCGGTGCGCGCCCCGTATTTTGACGGAGCAAAGCTTCTGGTGGCTGCAGACTGTACAGCGTATGCGTATGCGAATTTCCACAAAAAATATATCCGCAATCACATCACGCTGATCGGATGTCCGAAGTTAGACGATGTGGATTATTCGGAGAAGCTGACCCAGATCATTGCGCAGAACGATATTAAGAGCATTACCGTGGTCCGCATGGAAGTGCCGTGTTGCGGAGGAATCGAGCAGGCGGTGAAAAATGCACTCGCGGCAAGTGGTAAGATGATTCCGTGGCAGGTAGACATTATCTCTACGGACGGAAGAATTCTCGAGTAATACTTTCCCCTTTTGCGGGACATACTACGATGCAGAAGTATGTTACGCGAAAGGGGATTTTTTATGGCACTTACTATGAAAATTACAGAGGTACACGCGCGGGAGATTCTGGATTCCCGCGGCAATCCGACCGTGGAGGTGGAGGTGACCGCCGAGACGGAGACAACGGGGAGAAAGACTACGGCGCGGGAGTCGGTTCCGTCGGGAGCGAGCACCGGAAGATTTGAGGCAGTAGAGCTTCGGGACGGCGACAGGGAGTATTTCGGACTGGGCACGAAGAAGGTGGTGGATCACGTCAACACAAAGATCCGGGAAGCGCTTCTTGGAATGAATGTTTTGGATCAGGCACTCATCGACCGCAGAATGGTCGAGCTGGATGGGACAGACAACAAAGGAAATCTTGGGGCGAATGCGATCTTAGGCGTCTCGCTCGCCTGCGCGAAGACGGCGGCAGCGGCGCTTGATATGCCGCTTTACCGCTACATTGGCGGAGGCAACGCCAAAAGGTTGCCGGTTCCTATGATGAATGTCATAAACGGCGGAGTTCATGCGAAGAATTCCCTTGATTTTCAGGAATTTATGATCCTACCCATTAGCGCCAAAAGCTATCAGGAAGCGCTGCGCATGGGCGCGGAGGTATATCATTTTCTACGCCAGATTTTAAACGAGGAGGGATATGCTACGGCGGTCGGCGATGAAGGCGGCTTTGCGCCGGATCTTGCGGATGCCGGTGAGGTGTTCCGGTATCTGGGGAAAGCGGTGGAAAAGGCGGGCTATACGGTTGGAAAAGATGTGGTCTACGCGATGGATGCCGCGGCGAGTGAATTATATAATGAAGAGACGGGAATGTACCATTTCCCGGGGGAGAATGGAATCTGCAGGGACGCGGAGGAGATGATCGCGCTCTACGAAGATCTGGCAAAGCGTTTTCCACTTGTCTCGATCGAGGACGGTCTGCAGGAAGACGACTGGGAGGGCTGGCAGAGTCTGACCGGGCGTCTGGGAGATGGCATGCAGCTTGTCGGCGATGACCTGTTTGTCACAAATCCCAAGCGGATCAAGTGCGGCATCAAATTAAATGCAGGAAATGCGGTGCTGATAAAGGTGAATCAGATCGGCACGCTGACGGAGGCGTTGGACGCCATCGAGATGGCACAGTGTGCCGGCTATCACACGGTGATCTCCCACCGTTCCGGGGAGACGGAGGATGCGTTTATCGCGGATCTTGCGGTCGCGGTGAATGCGGGGCAGATCAAAACCGGCGCGCCGTGCAGGGCGGAGCGCACTGCAAAGTATAACCGGCTTCTGCGGATTGAGGAGGAGCTTGGCGAGACGGCGCAGTTTTCTCCGGCGGAGCCTTTCGGGAGAGCGTAAAAAACAGTTGAAAACGCGGGGGGAGTATGCTATAATAGCTAAAGTTGTGAGTTGATTACCGTAGGAGGGAATTATTTTGGCAATTTTAAAGACGATTTTAACCGTTGTTTTCATACTGATTTGTTTGGCGTTGACAGTCATTATCTTATTACAGGAAGGAAAGTCCGCAGGACTCGGAGCGATCGCTGGAGCGGCAGATACGTACTGGGGAAGGAATAAGGGACGTTCCATGGAAGGCAGACTGGTGACGGGAACCAAGATTCTGGTTGCGCTGTTCATCATCATTGCCGCTGTATTGAATCTGGGAATCTTTTAGAAATGAGGCTGTCGCATCTGCGGCAGCTTTTTTGCTGCGGAGAGGAAGGATATGAGAGAAGAACTTTTACAGGAACGAAAAAAAGCAATTTACGGACTGATCTGCGATGAGCTTTATGTGCCGATGAAGGCGAAGGAGATCGCGGCAGTATTAAATGTGCCAAAGAGTGACAGAAGAGACCTCGCGGAAGTGCTGGATGCGCTTGTGGCGGAGGGAAAAGTGGAAGTGTCATCAAAGGGCAAGTACATGAAGTCGGAGGGCAGATTCCTGACAGGCGTTTTTACCGCGCATCCGAGAGGATTTGGCTTTGTGACGGTCGAGGGGGAGGATGAGGATATTTTTATTCCGGAATCCCAGGTAAACGGTGCTTTTCACGGCGATACCGTGCAGGTGGCGCTGACACGCGCCGAGGGACATGGACGGCGCAGAGAGGGTCAGATCACAAAGATTTTGAACCGCGGGGTCAGCCGGATCGTCTGTATCTATGAAAAAAGCAAGACATTCGGGTTCGCAGTGCCGGATAATCCGAGATTCGGACAGGATATTTTTATCCCGCAGGAGCGCTCTAAAGGGGCAGTAAGCGGACATAAGGTCGTGGTGGAACTGACGGATTTCGGCGGCAATGGAAAAAAGCCGGAGGGAAAGGTTGTAGAGATTCTGGGACATGTGAACGACCCGGGGACGGATATTCTCTCGATCGTGCGAGGTTACGATCTGCCGACCGAGTTCTCGGAGAAGATCATGAATCAGGTGGAGCGCGTGGCAGGTGAGGTCAGCACGGCCGATATGGCAGGCCGCATGGATCTGCGGGACTGGCAGATGGTCACGATCGACGGGGAAGATGCAAAAGATCTGGATGATGCGGTTTCTGTTGTGATGGACGGAGAAAATTACAGGCTGGGAGTTCATATTGCTGATGTGACAAATTATGTGCAGGAGAGAAGTGCATTGGACTGGGAGGCACTGAAACGTGGAACAAGCGTTTATCTTGCTGACCGGGTGATCCCGATGCTGCCACAGACTTTGTCAAATGGAATCTGCTCTCTGAATGCAGGAGAGAACCGGCTTACCCTGTCCTGTATCATGACGGTGACACCGGAGGGCGAAGTTGTGGATCATCAGATTGCTGAAACGGTAATCTGCGTAGATAAAAGAATGAGTTATAACGGAGTGGCAAAGGTTCTTGCAGGGGATGCCGAGGCACTGGAAGCGGATCGGGAGTTTGTCCCGATGATCCTGCGGATGAAAGAATTGTCTGATATTATCAGGGAAAGGCGTGCAAAGAGAGGTTCGATCGACTTTGATTTTCCTGAGACAAAAATCATTCTGGATGAAAAGGGACGTCCTGTTGAGATCAAGCCTTATGACCGGAATGATGCAACAAAGATCATAGAAGATTTTATGCTTCTTGCAAATGAGACAGTTGCAGAGGAATATTTCTGGAGAGAGATTCCATTTCTCTACAGAACGCATGATGTGCCTGACGAAGAAAAAATCCGTAAGTTAGGTACATTTATCAATAATTTCGGTTATAACCTGCATGTAAGAAATGAAGTCAGACCGAAAGAAATCCAAAAGCTTCTGTGCAAAGTTGAGGGAACCCCGGAAGAACCACTGATCAGCCGGCTTGCCCTGCGGTCAATGAAGCAGGCAAAATATACAACAGAAAATACAGGGCATTTTGGACTGGCAGCGAAATATTATACGCATTTCACTTCTCCGATCCGCCGATATCCTGATCTTCAGATCCATCGGATCATCAAGGAAAATCTGCGGGGAAGGCTGACCGGGGAACGGATGGAGCATTACAGAAAGATTCTGACCGAAGTTGCATCTCAGTGCAGTCAGCGGGAGCGGACAGCGGAAGAGTCCGAGCGTGAAGTGGTCAAATTGAAAAAAGCAGAGTATATGCAGGCTCATATTGGCGGAGAGTATGAGGGCGTGATCTCCGGTGTGACAAAATGGGGAGTTTATGTAGAACTTCCGAATACGATCGAAGGTCTGATCCATGTTGCAGATATGAGGGATGACCATTATAATTTTATAGAAGAAACTTATGAGATGGTTGGCGAGCATACAGGAAAGACCTGGAAATTAGGACAGAAAGTACAGATCCGGGTGACAGATGCTGACCGGTTGCAGAGGACAGTTAATTTTGAGTTTGTCTGACTGGCAGATGATTGAACAGAGAGAGGATGTAATACGAAGATGGCAAAGACAGAAAAAAAGCTGATCGCAAATAATAAAAAGGCATACCATGATTATTTTATCCTTGAAAAATATGAAGTGGGGCTGGTACTTCACGGAACGGAAGTTAAGTCTCTGCGTATGGGAAAGTGCAGTATTAAAGAGTCATTTATCCGGGTGGAAGATGGCGAGATGTATATTTACGGCATGCATATTTCTCCATATGAAAAGGGAAATATTTTCAATAAGGATCCGCTGCGTGTGAGAAAGCTACTTCTCCATAAAAAGGAAATTTTAAAGATTTCCGGCAAAATGAAAGAGCAGGGAATTACGGTAGTGCCGTTGCAGGTCTATTTCAGCGGAAGTCTTGTGAAAATGGAGATCGGGCTTGCAAAAGGTAAGAAACTGTATGACAAGCGTGATGATATCGCAAAGAAAGATCAGAAGCGGGAAGCCCAGCGGGAGTTCAAAGTGAGAAATCTGTAGGGCAGAGCAGGGGGGGCAGGCTTTATAGCTGCCTGCACCCTGGCATCACGACATTTTTATCAGAAATCAATGGCATCTTTTACTGCCTGGATATCACCGGTAAAGATGATTCCGTCCATACCGGCATCTTTCGCTCCCTGGATATTTTTTTCAAGATCGTCAATAAAGAAGCATTCAGAAGGATTCAGATCAAATTTGCGGAAGAAATATTCGTAAATTTCCTGATCCGGTTTTGCCATGTGGATCGGAGCAGAGAACAGGATCCCGTCGAAAGGCTTCAAGATCTCGTGATCCTTCATATAATCTGCAAAGTAAGTCGGTGCATTGGAAAGGAGATAGACCGGGATTCCCCGCTCTTTCAATTCCCGGACAAATGCAAGCGTCTGTGGCAGTGGCTTTGCACAGCCAGGCCATTCACGGAAGAAAAGATCCACGGGATCATAAAGCCTTTCGGGAATCGTACGCAAAATTTCATTTCGATACTCCTGATAATCGATCGCACCGCTGTCCAGTTCAGCCCAGTGTGCATAGATCAGATCGCAGAGATAATCGACATCAGTCTCATCAGTAACAAAAGAGCGAATGATCTCTCTGCCGTTAAAAGTTCCAATCACATTTCCAAAGTCAAATACGATATTCTTATATTTCATAGTAAAGCTCCTTTCAGAGAATATCCTCATTTATCATAACAGTGTACAATAAATCGAATAAATTTGCAAAAAATATAGTAAAATCTACGAAACCATATAATACCTATTGACATAGTAGGTTAATAGGGTGTATCATACGCCTATCGAATCTGAACAGGATAAATTGGAGTGAACGATATGATTAAAGTAGAGCATACAAATAAGACCTTTTCAGGAAAATACGGAGAGGTACATGCCTTACAGGATGTAAGCATTCATGTGGAAAAAGGCGATATTTATGGAATCATCGGATTTTCAGGAGCAGGAAAATCAACGCTTCTGCGGCTGGTGAACGGACTGGAGACCCCGGACAGTGGAACAGTCATGGTACATGACCAGGATCTTGGAAGTCTGAAAAAGGCAGAGCTGAGAAAATTAAGAAGAAAGATCGGAATGGTATTCCAGCAGTTTAATCTTCTGGATTCCAAAACCGTTTTTCATAATATAGCACTTCCGCTCATCCTTGAAAAAGCACCGAAGGATGTGATTGAGGAGAAAGTAAATGAAGTACTGAGATTCGTAGAACTTGAAGATAAAAAAGATACTTATGTAAGCCAGTTATCGGGCGGACAGAAGCAGAGAGTCGGAATTGCAAGAGCGTTGACTACGACGCCAGACATTCTGCTCTGTGATGAAGCAACCAGTGCACTTGATCCACAGACAACCGAGTCGATTCTGAAGCTGTTAAAAAAGATCAATAAAGAAATGGGAGTCACGATTCTTCTGATCACGCATCAGATGCAGGTTGTGCAGATGATCTGTAATAAAGTGGCAGTCATGGAAAATGGAAAAGTTGTAGAGTCAGGCAGTGTGCTGGATGTATTTGGAAAGCCACAGGCACTGGTCACAAAGCGGTTTGTGCAGACGGTCATCAATGATCAGATTCCGGAGAGCATTGTCAGTCTTGTAAAAGAGCAGAAAGAACATTTCCAGGTAGAGCGTCTGAAATTTATCGGCAGCAGTGTAAAAAGGCCGGTTATCTCGGATATTTGTCAGGTAGAAGGAATTGTCGTCAATATTTTGGGAGCAACAGTACAGGAATTACAGGAGAACGTAATGTGCGTCTTTATTCTGCAGTTGATCGGATCGGAAGATAAGATCTGCGAGGCTGAAAAGCAGATTGATGCAAATGGCGTAATCCGGGAAAGAGTGGAGGTAATCTGATGGAACAGCAGTTTTTTGGAGTATCGCTGGAGAAGCTTTTAACCAGCGGAGGACAGACCCTGTATATGGTCGCTTTGGCACTGATCATCGGAACTGTGATCGGAATCGTGCTGGCACTGATCCTGGTGCTTTGTAAAAAAGGCGGTCTTGCAGAGAATCTGATCCTTTATAATATTGTGAGTATCTACATTAATATTGTACGAAGTATTCCGTTTGTTATTCTGCTTGTGGCGATCATGCCGATTACCCGTGCAATCGTTGGAACAACGATCGGAAGTACGGCGGCACTTGTACCACTGGTCGTTTATATCAGTCCTTATCTGGCACGACTGATGGAGAACAGTCTCCTGGAGGTCAATCCGGGAATCCTGGAAGCTGCTGAGGCAATGGGAGCATCGACCTGGCAGGTAATCCGCTATTTCCTTCTTCCTGAGACATTAGGATCAATCGTCCTTGCACTGACAACCGGAACGATCGGACTGCTTGGTGCATCTGCGATGGCAGGTTATGTTGGAGGAGGAGGTGTCGGAGACCTGGCACTGACATATGGTTATCAGAGAATGAACACCCCACTGATGATCTTTACCGTTGTCGTATTAGTAATCTTTGTGCAGATCCTGCAGCTTGCCGGAAATGCAGTTTCAAGAAAATTAAGACAGCACCGCTAAAGTAAAACTGACAAAGAAAGAGAAAGATTGAAAATAAAGCGAGATTAAAATTAACATAAAAATCGAAAATAAAGCGAGATCGAAAATAAACATAAAGATCAAAAAATGAAAAGGAGTAAGAAATTATGAAAAAGGTATTAGCAGGCATTTTAGTAGCAACAACAGTCCTTGGACTTGTAGGCTGCGGAAATTCAGGCACAAAGGATTCCTCCAAAGACAATGCAGACAAAAAAGAGATTGTTTATGGAAAATCCCAGGGACCATATACAGAGCTTTTTGAAGATGCGATCGTTCCGATCCTGGAAGAAAAAGGCTATACAGTGAAAGGTGTGGATCTGTCAGATCTTCAGACAGCAGATATCGCCCTGAATGATGGAGAAGTAGATGTCAACGTAGAGCAGCATACAGCTTATATGGATAATTTCAATAAGAGCTATGACGGTGATCTTGTAGCAATCAGCCCGATCCCGACTGTACCGGCTGGTGTATATTCAGATAAATATGATTCCCTGGATGATATTAAAGATGGTGCGAAAGTAGCAGTTCCAAATGATGCGTCTAATACAGCACGCTGCTATCTGATGCTTCAGAAGATTGGCTGGATCAAGATTGATGAGAATGCAGATCCGTCCACAGTTACGCAGGAAGATATTGTAGAAAATCCTTACAACATCCAGTTTACAGAGATGAACAGTATGACGATTCCGGCAACGATGGCTGATTTTGATTATGTAGCAATCACAGGAAGTGTTGTATACAATGCAGGGATTGATGCTTCTACAGCACTGGCAAATGAAGACATTCAGGATTACCTGGTTCTTCAGGTCGTTGTAAAAGAAGAGAACAAAGATGCTGACTGGGCAAAAGCAATCGTGGATGCATATCACTCAGACGAATTTAAAAAGTACATGGAAGAAAATAATGACGGATTATGGTGGATTCCTGAGGAACTTCAGTAAGTAAAGGAATTACCGTAAGGGAATCTGAGTAAGCAGAGAACGGAGAGGAGTGGCATACAGTGGATCAGACAGAAGCACTTATTATAGAAACGATCGACCGGCACAGAGAAGAAATCCTTGAATTTGCACGGGATATTTATTCCCATGCAGAGCTTGGATATAAAGAATTTCAGACTTCCGGGAAGTTTGTGAAAAAAATGGAACAACTGGGACTGCGGACTGAAAAGGGATTTGCGATCACAGGAGTAAAGGCGTATCTGAATGAGGATAAAAAAGAAAATGCAAGTCTTGCACTGCTGGGAGAACTGGATGCACTCCGTATCCCGGAGCATGCCTTTGCAAATCCTGAGACCAATGCGGCACATTGCTGTGGACATCATGCACAGATGGCAGGCGTGTTCGGGGCTGCACTTGCACTGACGGTTCCTGAGATCGCTGAGAAACTGGATGGACAGGTTGTCTTCTTTGCCACACCGGCAGAAGAGTATGGAGAGATTGAATTTAAAAACCAGCTCCGGGAGCAGGGAAAGATCCGTTACGGTGGTGGAAAATGTGAACTGTTGAGAATCGGTGCATTTGATGATATTGATCTTTGCCTGACACATCATATCCGTCCGGGAAATGAGATCCTCGTGGGAAGCGGGACAGGAAACGGATTCGTTTCCAAAGTAATCCGGGTACTTGGAAAGGCATCGCATGCCGCCGGGGCACCGGAAAAAGGAGTGAATGCACTTTCAGCAGCATCCCTTGGACTTCAGGCTTTGGGACTGAACCGGGAAACTTTCCGGGATGAAGATTGCGTGCGGGTGCATCCGATCATTACAAAAGGCGGAAACCTGGTCAATGTGATTCCGGATGAAGTTGTCGTGGAGACGCTGGTTCGAGGAAAGACGATCGAAGCATTTACAGATGCAGCCAAAAAGACAGACCGTTCCTTTAAGGCAGGAGCGATTGCAATGGGAGCAAAGGTTGAGATCAGTACTTTACCGGGTTATCTTCCGACGCTGGCAGAAGAGGCACTTCCGGAACTGAAGCATGCGGCAGAAATCAGTGCATCAGGTATACCGGTGATAGAAGCTTCCGGTCATGCCGGAGGATCAACCGATGTAGGAGATGTGCAGCATCTGATGCCGGTTTACACCTTCAATACCGGAGGCGTAAAAGGCGGACTGCATCAGATTGATTTTGAGGTGACAGATGAAGAAGAGGCATATATCGTGACTGCGAAAATGTTTGCACTGGCAGCGTATGGTCTTCTGAAAGAAAAAGCACAGCGTAGCAGAGAACTGGTGGATCAGTATGAGCCGGTCTTCAAAAATTCAGCAGAGTATGTAGAATTTATGGAACAGTTCGATTCAAAAGAAATATTTGAATGATGCGATAAACGAATTTGATAAAGTGAATGGAAGAAAAGAATCTCTTTTACCGGATGAGAGACCGGTGGAAGGGATTCTTTTTTGATTGAAAATGCGGAAATTACAAAATATAATAACAAGGAGAAAGATTGTCTTATCATCTTAGATAAGAAGAAAAGAAGAGAAGCTTATGTGTGATAAAAAATTAAATGAAAAAATGAAATTTCCCACTGCGATTTACCATCTTCCGGGGTTATTTGAATTTTACGAATTGTATCGTGTGTTTCTGCCACTATTCCGTGAGCATAGAGAATATTTTTATGACTGGTGCGAGATCGGCTCAATCTACGGTGCATCAGCCGACTGCCTGTGGGGTGGTGGACGTATCGGGGAAGGAGATTATGATCCACGGGAAGTTCTGGCACTCTTGAAGGAATATGGTATTTCTGCCCGTCTGACTTTCAGCAATTCCCTGCTTCGGAAAGAACATCTTTCAGATGGGAAATGCAACAGCCTTTGTGCTATGTTCGCAGAGAGTGATGCAGTTCAAAATGGAGTGATCGTCCATTCTGATTTATTACTGAATTATCTGAAACGGACTTATCCGAATCTGTATTTTGTTTCTTCTACTACGAAAGTATTGACCGATTTTCAGCAGTTTGTGGAAGAAGTCAACAGGGAAGAGTTCCGTTATGTTGTACCGGATTTTCGTCTGAACAAATCTTTGCGTCAGTTAGATACGCTGACAGAATCACAGAAAGTCAAAGTAGAATTTTTATGCAATGAGTGTTGCTGGTCGGGATGTAAAGAACGAAAGCAATGTTATGAAGTGGTCAGTCGGCAGAATCTAGGAGAGGACTGTCCGGATCACCGATGTGCCGCACCGGATGGGACGGAAGGATATCAATTTTCCAAAGCGATGGAAAATCCAGAATTTATAGGGATCCAGGATATAAAAAATACCTATCTGCCAATGGGATTTACTAACTTTAAAATTGAAGGAAGAGGACTTGGCAGTGCATTGATCCTTGAATTTCTGCTTTATTATATGACGAAACCCGAGTATCAGATCCACGTCAGGGAAAAGGTTTATCTGGACAATATGCTGGATCTCTTTTAAGGAGAAAATTGCTGACCTGATGCAAATGTATTTCAAAAAGTTCTTGAAAAAAGTCAGTTTGTCGTGTATAACATAGTATGTATAGTTACATATGCTATGCAAATTACTCATAGTGAAAGAAAAAAAGAACAGGAGATGAATTGTTAATGAAGACAAAGAAGAAATTCTTAACGATTCTGCTGACGGTATGCCTTGTCATGGCAATGATTCCAATGACAGTGTTGGCAGCAGATGAGGTGCAGGATTCAGATACCTGGGATGGCAGTGTTGCTACTGCATTTGCAGGTGGAACCGGTGCGGCGGAAGATCCATATCAGATTTCCAGTGGGGCAGAACTGGCATATCTTGCAAGTGCGGTAAATAGCGGAGAGAGTTATGGGGATAAATATTTTGTCCTGACGAAAGATATCGATCTGAACGGATTATCCTGGACACCAATCGCAAACTCTTTTTCCGATGCTTTGTTCGGAGGTTCAGATTATTCTATGTTTTCCGGAAATTTTGATGGAAAAGGACATATGATTTCCAATCTGACTATCGGAACAGCAAGTACACCGGCAGAAGGAGATGTATTTGGATTATTTGGTGCAGCAGATGGGAAAATCAGTAACGTGAATCTGAATCACGTTTCTATAAACGGTGTGGCAAAAAAAGTTTCCGGTTATGCAATCGGACTGACTGGAGGACTTGCAGGTTCTGCAAGTGGAGGAATTGAAAATTGTCATGTGACGGACCTTTCAATAAATATGACTACACCGGAGAACGGCAATGCGGCTGCCTATTGGATTGGAGGACTTGTGGGTGCTTTTGACGGAACGCAGGGAATTAAAGAATGTAGTGTATCCGGTAATATTAATGAAGCATCAGGTAAAGGTTCAATTGGTGGCCTGATTGGTGAGCTGGGAGAAGCGTCGGAAATTTCATACAGCAGAGCGGATGTTTCACTGGATGTTGAAGCAAATGCTCGTGGTGGTGCAGATGTCGGAGGCTTTATCGGCAAGGGAAATGGTAACAAAAATGAAGAAACTGTTATCAAGAATTGTTATGCCACCGGAAATGTAACGGGCGGTTCATATAGCGGAGGCTTTGCCGGAAGTCTTTGGGGGCTGAATATCAAAAATTGTTATGCTACCGGAAATGTGACACAGGCAGTTGCTTCCATGGCATCTTTTGTTGGAACAGATGCTTCAGCAGGGTATGGATATGGTTCTGTTAAAAACTGTTACTCAACGGGAAGTGTAATCGGAACTGCCGGATATCGGTATGCGTTTGCTATGCAGGATGCAACAGAGAGAAGTGAAATTACAAACTGCTATTTTGCGGACAGTAATTTGGAAGTTAAAAATGCACATGAAGCTGCGGTCGCAAAATCTTTGACTGAAATGACAACAGAAGATTTTACTGCCGTACTGAATGCGGATGATAAAAATAATGGTTGGACTTTTGTAGAAGGCAGAACACCAATTTGTGGAGCAGAACCTGCAGATTACAGTGCTGTTGATGCAGCATTGGAATCTATTCCATCAGATCTGACAGTATATACTGATGAGTCTGTTGAAGGACTGAATGTAGCGACAACAAGTGTTGTCAGAGGAAGAGTGATTGCAAGACAGTCAGAAGTAGATGAAATGGCGAAAGCGATCGAAGAAGCAATCGCAGCATTGGAATATAAAGATGCGGACTACAGTAAAGTCGAAGAGGCAATCGAAAAGGCGAATGGCCTGAACAAAGAGGACTACAAAGATTTTACAAAAGTAGAAGAAGCAATCAACGCAGTTGTCCGTGGTAAGAATATCAAAGAGCAGGCAGAAGTAGATGAGATGGCAAAAGCAATCGAAGATGCTATTGCAGCTCTTGAGAAGAAACCGGCACAGGCAGGAAGTAAGACAGATCAGAATACGAAGACAAATACAAAGACAAATACAAAGACAAATCCGAAAGCAGATAGTGCAGGCATTCCGAAGACTGGCGATCATGAAAATGCAGGACTGATGCTTGCAATGCTGTATCTTAGCGGAGCGGTAATAGCAGGATCAGTTGTAATTTGGAAAAAGAAAAAGTATAGAGCCTGAGAAGAAAAGTAAAAAATGAAAGGCAATAAAAGAAGTTGGGAACGTACGTTGTGACGTTTCCTTTTCTTTTGAAAAAACTGAAATATTACAGAATTTATTGCCCCCGACATCTTAAAAAGAAAGAGGAGAAAAAATATGGATCAGATAAAAAGAAGAGATGCAGGAATTGCATACATAGCGGATAAAGAAGTGATGGAGCAGCAAAAGCGTGCGAGAAAGCTGACTCAGGAATTGAATACGGTTGACCGGAGCGATTTTGAGAAAATTGAAAAAATTGTAAAAGAATTACTTGGAAAATCAGAAGGTGCTTTTATCAATCCTCCGTTCTATTGCGATTATGGATTTAATATCGAAGTCGGAAAGAATTTTTATGCAAATTATAATTGTACAATTTTAGACGTTGGGAAAGTTACGATCGGAGATAACTGTATGTTTGCTCCGAACGTGGCAATTTATACGGCAGGACATCCAATCCATCCGGATTCCCGAAATAGTATGTATGAGTATGGAATCCAGGTATCCATCGGTGATAATTGCTGGCTGGGAGGAAATACGATTGTCTGCCCTGGTGTGAAGATTGGGAATAATGTAGTGATCGGAGCAGGGAGTGTGGTGACAAAAGATATTCCCGACTGGTCTATAGCAGCAGGAAATCCATGCAGGGTGATCCGCACGATCACAGAGGAAGACCGGAAATATTATTATAAAAAGAATGAGTTTGATGAAGAAGCCTGGAAGGATCTGACGGCAAGGGGATTTGGCGGCCTGGAATAATGTTTCTCAACAGGAAAATTTATAAACAGAGAGTTGTTTCTGACAAAAAGGTATGCTAATATTTCATCTATAACAATCAGGTTTGAACCAGAACAGATGGAGGGACTGACATGAAACTTTACTATGATCATCCGGCAGAAAACTGGCATGAAAGTCTTCCGCTTGGAAATGGGCGGATAGGTGCCATGGTTTATGGTGGAACAAAGAAGGAAATACTTGCATTAAATGAAGATACACTCTGGTCAGGGTATCCTGAAAAGACGCAGAAAAAACTTCCTGAAGGATATCTTGAAAAAGTGAGAGAACTGACGGAAAAAAGAGAATATCAGAAGGCGATGGAATATCTTGAGGAGTGCTTCAGCAGTTCAGAGGACGTTCAGATGTATGTTCCTTTTGGAAATGTATATATGGAAATGCTGGACGGGACAGAAGAAATTTCGGATTATCACCGGGAACTGTGCCTGGATACAGCAGAAGTGAGGATAACTTATAAAAATCAGGGAGCTTTGGTGGAAAAGTCCTGTATTGTCAGTCAGCCTGCACAGGTATTGGTTTATAAGATCCGTTCTGAAAAAGCCTTTTCACTGAAGTTGTATGTGGAAGGAGGTTATGCCAGGGAAAGCTGTTGCACGGATGGGATTCTGAAGACAAAAGGGCAGTGTCCGGGCAGAGTTCCATTTACCGTAGGCGAAGGTGGCTCGGAAAAAGCTGTTCCCGTATTCCCGGAAGAGCCGGAAAAGCAGGGAATGTGCTACGAAGGCTGGGGAAAGATCGTCACAGACGGAAAAGTAAACGAAGCAGGCAATGCAGTTATTGTGGAAAATGCAGAGGAAGTAACGCTTTATTATGGGATCCGTTCCAGCTTTGCAGGCTTTGACAGACATCCGGTTATAGAGGGCAGATGTCCGGAAGAACTTTTAAAGGCAGATTTTGATTGTACTGGGAAAAGTTATGAGGCTTTGCGAACGGAGCATCTGAAAGAGTATCAGAAGTATTATAAGAGAGTGTCCTTTTTTCTTGGAGAAAAGGATGAGTATGCAGAAAAAGACCTCCGGCAGCGTCTGACAGATTTTCAGGATCACCCGGAAGATGTAGGATTGAATGCTTTGCTGTTCCAGTATGGAAGGTATCTTCTGATCGCAGCTTCAAGACCGGGAACGCAGGCAGCCAATCTTCAGGGAATCTGGAATGCAGAGTTAGTGCCACCGTGGTTCTCAGATTATACGATCAATATCAATACCGAGATGAATTACTGGCAGACAGGTCCGTGTAATCTGGAGGAAATGGGAGAGCCGCTGGTAAGGCTCTGTGAAGAGATGGCAGCAGATGGAAAAGAGACTGCGATGCATTATTTCGGAAAAGAGGGAGTCTGCAGTTTCCATAATACGGATCTTTGGAGAAAGACGACACCTGCTGATGGAAGAGCTGAGTGGAACTTCTGGCCAATGGGTTATGCCTGGCTTTGCCGGAATCTTTATGACCAGTACTTATTCACAGAGGATCGGGCATATCTGGAGCGGATTTATCCGGTATTAAAAGAAAATGTACGTTTCTGTGTGGAAAGTGTTGTGGGGACAGCACAGGGTTATGCGATGTCACCGGCAACGTCACCGGAGAATGATTTCCTTTTCGGAGAGGAAAAGAAAGAAAAGCTCACGGTAGCACAGTATACGGAAAATGAAAACGCGATTGTAAGAAATCTTTTGAGAGATTATCTGGAGGCGGGCAGGATTTTGGGAATCCGGGATGAGCTGACCGGACAGGCAGAAAAAATCTTTGAAGAGATGGCAGCACCTGCTGTTGGAAGTAACGGACAGATCCTTGAATGGAATGAAGATTTTGAAGAAGCAGATCCACATCACCGCCATCTTTCCCAGCTCTATGAGCTGCATCCGGGAAGAGGGATTACCGAGAAAACACCGGAGCTTTATGAGGCTGCGAGAACCAGTCTTTTACGGAGAGGGGATGCCGGAACAGGCTGGAGTCTGGCATGGAAGATTCTGATGTGGGCAAGAATGAAAGACGGAGTACATACCGGAAAGCTGATGAATGAGATCCTCCATTTGGTAGAGCCAAAAGAGTCTATGAATATGGCGAACGGGGGCGGAGTTTATGCAAATCTGTTCTGTGCCCATCCGCCTTATCAGATTGATGGAAACTTCGGTTATACTGCCGGTGTGGCAGAAGCCCTGCTTCAAAGCCATGACGGAGTGATCACGATTCTCCCTGCATTGCCTGAAAAATGGACAAAAGGAGAAATAAGCGGTCTGAAAGCAAGAGGTAATATTACTGTGAGCATTCGCTGGGAAAATGGAAAAGCAGAAGCCTGGCTTTCTTCTGATACAGAGAAGAAAGTTACTGTGCGTATTGGAAAAGGCAGTGAGAAAGAAGTTTTACTGAAAGCCGGAGAACTCTGCATGATAGCAGAATAAAGCTGGAAAATCCTGGTAAATAACAGGACTGAAAAAGAAAAATAGAACGAAAATAGAAAAGAATGCACAGAGCGGTTTTGAAAAGAACTGTTCTGTGCGTATTTTTTTCTGTTAAAGTGAAAAAAAGAAGTTAAGTAAGGAGATAAAATGCCTTGACATAGATAGATGTTCGATATAATATATAGATAGACGATATATAGACAATCGATATACAGGAAAGGGGAGATTGTAGTGAAAATTGAAAAATCATTAGTTTCAGGGAGCATGATGCTGTTGATCCTGCGGCTGCTGGAAGAGAAGGATATGTATGGATACGAGATGATAGAAGCTTTGCGGGAAAAATCGCAGAATGTCTTTGAACTGAAAGCGGGAACTCTGTATCCGCTCTTACATGGGCTGGAAGAGAAAAATTTTGTAACGTCCTATGAGCAGAAAGTAATGGGAAAGGAACGAAAGTATTACAGACTTACGGCAGCAGGACATGGACGTCTGGAGGAAAAAAAGGAAGAGTGGAAGGCATATCAGAAAGCGGTGACCGATGTACTGGCGATGGAGGGACTGGGATGAAAAAAGAAGAATATCTGCGGTGTGTGACGGATCAGATCCGTTGTAAAAAGGCATGCCCAGGCATAGAAAAAGAACTAGAGGATCATATTACTGATCAGGCAGAAATGTATTTGAAAAAAGGGATGACAGAAGAGCAGGCATTAAAAAAAGCAATCGCGGAAATGGGAGATCCGGTACAGGTTGGGGTAGAGCTTGACCGGATCCACAGACCACAGATGTCCTGGGGACTTGTATTGCTGGCAGGGATACTGGGAATCATCAGTATCGTTTTGCAGTATGGATTGAAAAGTCATGGATATGAAATGGGATTTCCACAGAGGCAGTTACTGTTTACTGTAGTTGGATTTGTTCTGATGTTGGGCATTTATTATCTGGACTACAGTATACTTGGAAAATATGGAAAATGGATGGCAGGGGTCTTTCTTGCATTGATGGGGCTTACCATTCCATGCCGACTGTATATGGGAGGAGCGGGAACGTATCTCCGGCTCGGAAATATGGCAGTGTCTGTACCACTGCTGATGTACCTTTATGTTCCTTTGTTCGGAGCAGTATTATATTCCTATAGAAGAAAAGGCTATGAAGCATTATGGAAGATCGCTGGGTGGATGATTCTTCCGGTAGGACTGGTAGTGCAGAGTGCATCGCTGATTCATGCCGCTCTCCTGGCACTGGCTCTTCTGATGATGGTTACGATCGCAATTCAAAGAAGCTGGTATGATATATCCAAAAAGAGGACCCTATTTGCTTTATGGGGAGGCGGTACCGCATTTTTTATAACAGGAAGTGTCATAATTTTTGAAAAAATATTGAAAGCGTATCAGCAGGAGCGGATTCAGGCATATTTTGATCAAACAGGTATTTACGGCTATATGCAGAATCAGATTGCAGGAGTTTTTCGAGAAAGTAAAATGCTTGGAAAAAGTATTTCAGGTATGAAGATCCTTGAGAGCAACCTTGCAGGATTTAACGGAGAGCTGATCTGGATGAGCCTGATTGCCTGCTTTGGTATTATAGCGGGAATGATTGTGGCAGGTTTATATGTTATGCTGATATGGAAAATTTTCCGGATTTCGGGAAAGCAGTCAAATGAACTTGGGAAAATGATCGGATATGGTTGTGGACTGGTATTTGCCGGTCAGATTGTATACAGTTTTCTGATCTGCTTAAATATTGTACCGGAAATGCCTGTCATTCTTCCATTTTTGTCATATGGAGGAAGTGGAACGCTGCTTTCCTATATTTTGATGGGACTCGTGCTGAGTGTTTATCGGTATAAAAATATTCCGCTTGAGTCACAGAAAAGGAAATCTCTGAAAATCAGGATTTCTGTGGAATAGAAAAGCAGAATAGATCAGTGATTTCTGTGGAATGGAAAAGCAGGATACATCAGTATTTCCTGTATACAATGAGCCAGAAGTTCGGGACAGCTCGGAAGTCTGGCTTATTGTATACAGGAGCAGTGGGAACTTTGGAGAAATTTTCGTTTTTACAAACTGGAAGTTGTACTTATGCACAGGCAATCAAGCATCCCGTTTAATCAAAGCGGCATCGGAGTCCGGGCAATCACAATGACTGCCGAAACAGCACCCGCAAACGCTGCTGCGCCGATAACTGCCGCCGTTTTTTTGCTGAAGTTCTTCTTTACTGCCTTACAGATTAGCATGGCACAAACCACGCAAACAGCCGCAGCCGCAAGCACAATGACCAGCGTCTCCCATAACCATGAAAGTTCGTATAATATTCTCATTCGCTCACCATACCTTTCTCTGGCAAACTGGAAGTTTTATTTCCGTTTCCACGTCATTATATACTCTTTTTCACCAGTATTTTCATCAACATTCTCACTCTGAATGTTGAAATCCTCTTTTTGATAAAAATTAACTGCTCGTATATTCTTTTGATATACGCTCAGGCTTAATTGGTTCTTGATGTTTTTTACATAACACATCAAAAGGTTGCCTATCCCCTTAGACTGCTCTTTACTGGAAACAAATATTCCCTCAATATACTTATCACTCAATCCTACAAAACCTTGGATTTCATTTTTTTCCTCATACACGTATATCTCTGACTGTGAAAGCATTTCTTTCACTATACTAAAATTGTTCTGCCAGTATTGTTTGGAAATAAAATTATGCGCTCTTATATTAGTATCAAGCCAAATATCTGCAACTCTGTCTATATCTGCTCTCTGCATTCTTCTAATCACTTATAATCCTCCAGCAACCTTGAAGTTATCTTTCTTTTCGCTTGTCCTGCTCTAATGCAATAAATCCAGCGGTAACAGCAAGGGCAAGCATAATATCATGTTCGCCTAATGGGTCTGTTACTATGGAATAAATCAAAAACACCGCACAAACCAGCAATACTGCCAATATAATCCCACGAACAATTTTTCTTTTTTCCATTGCATAACGCTCCTTTACAACTTACGATTTTCTCAACCGCGAACGTTTTCGGAAACAGGTCGATGTGCTTGTCCCTACATATATAATGGAACCGCACATATTATTCAATCGTCTCCACTCATCGCTCTGAGGGAACATGTCCGAAAATATGAGATTTCCCATCCACTCGACCTTATTTCTCAGGTGTTGCACAATCAAAGATAGTCTTCTGTGCGTCTCAGCTGGGTATATGGCTTCTTATTCCGCAAATCGGACGATTCTTTCAGATCCACTTCTGCGTAGAGCCCCCCTTCTTCGTCACCGGCCTTACAGATCAGATTCCCATAAGCATCGGTTACCAAAGATTCACCGGCAAACTGCATGTCGTCCTCTGTGCCTACCCTGTTGCACATAGCGATGGCTACAGAATTCTGAAACGCCTGCACCCTGATTTCCCACTCAAACATCGTGAGTGGCTCTGCCTTTTCGTTAACGGTCGGCACAAGGATTAGGTCGGCACCCATCAGTGCTTCTGTCCTGATACTCTCCGGATAATGCCGATCAAAGCAAACCACGATTCCTATCCTGCCTATGTCCGTATCGAACACATGGAATCCGTCATTGGATGGCGTGTAGTAATCCTGCTCGTAGAAATGCTCCGCCTGTGCGACATGTACCATCTTCTGAATACCAATGATCTCGCCGTCACGCCCAATCAGAATACTGGCATCATAATCGTGCCCGCCTTCACGCAGATAAACATTTGGAACTGCCATGATATGATTTTCCCTGCAGGCTGCCTGAAATGCCTGTATAATCTCGCCGTCAAGTTCACAGGCATATCCGGAAACGTCCTGTCCGGGATATTGCGGGAAGAACTCTGTCAGCTGCACTTCTGGAAAAAGAATCAGGTCAGCACCATTTTCTGCTGCCTCTTTGATTGCTGAGATCCCGGCATTCAGATTTTCATTCACGCTTCCTTTATTTTTATTTTGGAATAAAGCAATTCTTGCCATAGTTTATTATCCTCCTGTATATGCATCATCGACGCTGTTCTTAAAATTCTGCTTTGCCAGCCACTCGTGCTCTTCATCATTCTCCGGAATATCGATAATGCCTTTTCCCCCTGTATCAGCAAGGCTTACTCTGTAGTTTTCTTTTCGCAAGAAATCGCACAGCAGTGTACCTATTTCTTTGTTGTCCTCTACTATGATTATATCTGGCATTGTTCCGCCTTTCTCCTATAAAATATATTCTATCTGGCGTTCCTTTGTCTTAAGCCCTATCTTCTCATAAAATTTCTCTGCAGATGTGTTTCCACTCCATACATTGAGGGTGACCTCGTAGCAACCGAGACGCTTTGCCTCACTCTTTACATGTTCAAAAAGCTGCTCTCCGATATGCTGTCCTCTGGTCTTTGCATCTACACACAGATCATCTATGAAAAGTGATGTAAACGGCACCATGTTGTTGGAAAACGGCTGCTGTCTTATCTGACAGAATGCGTATCCCATGCAGATATCATCATCTCCTGCCGCAACATATATCGGCTTTGTATCGTCCTTTATCATATCTGCAAGCTCTTCATTTGTATATTTTGTCGTTCCCGGGATAAAAATATCCGGTCTGATATCGGCATGGATCTGAAGCACCTGCTCTAACAATTCTATAAGTCTTGGTATGTCTTTTTCCTGTGCTCTTCTAATATTCATTTTTGAGAATCATCCTTCCTGTTGTGGTTTATATGTTGATCTACTATAAATCAATTCAATGTTATATCTGATTACATTTCGGAATAAATCCAGCATATTATCGAGATAAATGTGCTCTCTGACATGTATCTGATACGGTGGCTTCGTCATATAGTAAAGCAGAAATTCAAGTATCATGACACTTCCAAGCCCTCTGCCCTCTATTTTAAAATTGCTAAAGCCCATTGGCAGATAAGTGTTCTTTATATCATCTACTCCTATAAACACCGATTTGTTCAATTCATATCCGAATTATATCATAAAAAATAACGACACTGTATATCACTTTCGCAACATACAATGCCGTTACTTTTATTTTCTTCGATACACCAAACAAAACGTATTCCTGTATACGATAATATCACATACAGAGTTCGACATGTTCAGCCTGAGTGGACCTGGCGGGAATCGAACCCAGAAAACCTACAGGAAAATGCTGTATTTATAAGGCTTTTCGCTTATCGTGTTGCATGGCGTGTTGCATCATTTCCGTAAAATGCTCGTTGATTCGGTCTGTAAATCTCTCTTCTTCCGGTGCAATCGTGCCACGGTATACCCTTTTCAGGACTCTGTCAGACTTCCATCCACCACGCTTCATGATGTACTGATCCGGAATGTTCAGGGCGTGCATAATGGATGCAGTATAATGTCTGAGATCATGGTATCGAAATTCAGGAATCCCGGCAGAGCGAAGCACCTTTTTAAAGTTCTTAGAGAGATCTTCCGGGTGCATTCTGACAAGCGGACCGCTTTCAATATCGTCAAATTTTCGGATCACAAATTCCGGCATGATGACGTATCGGTAGCTGCTCTGTGTCTTAGGACCTTTTTTGATGATCCCACTACGTCCCCGGACTTTCGTCTCTCTGATCCGTATGGAGTTCCCCTTGATATCCTCTTTCGTCAGCCCGAAGACTTCTCCACGCCTGAGACTTCCAAACGCTGCGAGAAGCACTGCTTTTTCCAGTTCAGTTCCCCGGATATAGCAGATCAGATCCGTGATGTCCTGATCGGATGGCACATACCCCTCATAGGTCTTTGCAGATGGTAGAGTGGTATGGAAGTGCATATCCGGCAGATACATCCGCATGACCGCTGTAAACAGCCCGTAAGCGTTCTTTACGGTCTTAGGCGATAACTTTACCGACAGAATGTTGATCCAGCTCTGTACGTCTTCCTGCGAGAGCTTGCGGAGGCTGATATCCGCTATCTGTCCGATCTGATTCCGGGCGATCGTCTCGTAGCCACGGAGAGTAGTCTCGGACAGCACATGATCCTTTAACTTTATGTAATTTTCAAAAGCTTCTTTCACTGTCCAGTTCTCAGGGCGTTTCTTCCGGTCTTTCTCTGCAAGGAACTGAGCCGCCTGAGCTTCTGCATCCCGCTTTCCACGTCTTCCCTGTAAGTCACTGGTAAACGATTCATAAATCCTTTTCCGCTTCTGCTTTCCGGTCTTCTCGTCAATCATAGGACTTCCGTCCTCATTGAACAGGTTTTCATAGTGCGAAAAAACTAAGCACCTCCAAGATCCCGAAGGTAACTTTTTAGCTGTAGCCATATTATCATCTTCCTTTCTGTTTTTGAGTATAAAAATAACAGCCAGCGAGGAACGTGTGTTCCACTTGCAGTGGCTGTCCGAAGATGATACAATATTCATTGGATTTGGAGTGTATCTCTTCGGAGGTATTCTATAAGCACATTGGCGTGTGCTTCCAGTGCCGTCCCTTTTGGCGAAGGGGCGGTTTTTAATTATTCATCGTCTTCATCATCACTATAAGTATAATCAGACGAATAAACACTGTCTGTTGATTGTGATTGTCTGAACTCTTCAGCAGCCATAGTCCTGTTGAACTCTGCTGTAGGCTCTATTTCTGTAACAAGTTGTTCCAGTTCATCAAGTGATACATTGAAAAATTCTTTCCTCATATTTACCTTATTTACACGTTTGTCAGTCAGGATAGTATGAAGTTTGCTTTCAAGACCAACTGCATCATCAGAAAAAATAAAGCTATGTACGTCAAAGCGGAATGGAACAGATGCATTACCAAGTTCATCTACTCGATCCTGTGGATTGAGTCTTCGGGTCATTCCAATCTTAAATACATTTTCGCCAAAAGATCCAAGATTACTGATAACGTACACATTACCGGCTTTTCCATTGGCAAGAGTAGAGATTTCGTCTTTCTTTATAGCAACGTCAGCAAGTTGAGCCTGTAGTGCAAGGATTCTTGCGTTTAATTTTTCCAGTTCCTCATCTTTAGCACTGGTAAGTTGGGTTCTCAGCTTTTCGATTTCAGAATTATATTTTGATTCTTCCTGTTCTATTTTTTTACGTTCAGCCTCCAGTGCTTTACGTTCTTCAGCCTCCTGTCTCATTTGCTCACGGATAGCAAGTTGTTCCTGACGAGCCTGTTCTTTTTTAACGTAGTAATTATATTCAATCTTTGCTGCATTAATAAATAAATACTCTATTTCTCCGATAAATTTGGTAAGAGTTCCTGCGATGCTCTGATTTCCGTTTCCTGCAATTTCAAGATATTTATGAGTTACATCTTTGATATCATCAATAGATTTTTCAAGCTTTTCAAATTTAAGGTTATACAGGATATTTTGAAGTTCTGCCCTAAGGGCAATGACCATAAGTTTATAAATTGCCTGATTTGCTTTAGTGGTGTACCGGGCAGAATATTTTGCTAAAAGATCATTGATTTGCTTATCATTCTGACGGTAAGCTTTACGGAGATCTTTTACATCCATACAATGGAGTTTCAGGATAACGGAAGGACTGATTTCCTCCAAATCGGTTAAATCTTTTTCGCTAAATTTTAAAGAACTGATTGCAGGATCATAATTAAAGAAATTGTCCAAACTGTAATTGATTGCTTTTACCAACTCTTTTGATCGTCCGAGTTTATTAGTTTGGGTCTTGATCTGTTTGGAAAGCTTACTCTCCTGAAGCATTTCTTCTGCAATTTTTTCCTGTAATGACTGCGATTTGTCTGTTCGGTCAGAAATCATTCTTTCAAGCTGGACAAGTTGCTCTCGTAAGCCTTTTTCAGCTTCGGCCTGCTTTCTTTCGTATTCCTTTTTCAGAGTATCTACTTTTACATCATACTCTATACTCAGATCTCTTTGTTTGACAGCGTACTCTTTTTCCATCTGTTCGGTCATGGATTTTACTTTATAGTAGTCAAATCCACCAATTTCAGAAAGTTTTCCTCTTAATTCAGTAGTAGCTGCCTGTAAGTCTGCATTATTTTGCGAAAGCGTCTGATTCTCCGCTTCAAGACTGGCAATCTGTTCCTTGAATTGCTTGATTTTAAAAATATCCCCTATACCCATTTGCTTTCTCCTTTGTTAATAAGAACCGTTCTTTATGAATAACACCACTTATTCATTTATATAATCCCGCTAGGGGTTATATCATTTCTGTAACTGTCAGATAAGGAACAAAGTAAATAACATAGTTATCTACAGTAGTACAGATTCCGTATTTACTCTGATAGCAGTTAATGCATTCTTGCAGGTATTCTTCTGTAACATCTAGAAAGTCTGCAATTTCATATTTATTTTGACACCCAGCATTGAATGCATGGACGATGCCAATAAGTCCGATCAGGCGGTTGTAACCGTGCAAACGAGCCTGTCTTTCCTGTTTGCGGTTGGCTGCCGATGACATATCAAGGATATTTCCGACTGATGTTTCGTGGTGTCCGAGTTCTTCAGCAAGAGCACAAGTCTTTTCCGGAATAGTCATGTCTTCTCTGATGGCAATAACACCATCACAATACAATCCTTTTATGTTGTTGCTTTCAAAACGGTAATTCAAAACATCGACACCATCTTGATAAGCTACATCTTCCAATTCTTCAAATTTATTCATGTTAACACCTCAATATTTCCAATGCCAATATTATTTCCTTCTATTTTTCACAAATTCTGCAAAGTTCTTGATTTCTTCCAGTTCGGATTCTGTATATTCATCGCCATCAAAGTGTGCGGCGAGGGTGGTAGGCTGGTCATCTATTCCAAGCAGTATATCGGCGGAAACATTTAAGGCAGAGGCTATTTTTTTAATAGTATTTACATTTGGCTCGCGTTTTCCGCTTTCATATAATGAATATGTTGATTTTGCAACGCCTATATTTTCAGAAAGCTCTTTCTGCGATAGTCCAGATTTAAGTCTGGCTTCTTTTAAATTTTCATTGAAGTTCTCACCCATATTCTTAATCCTCCTGTTGTCTTTGATTATAATTGCGTATTGAAAATGTGTCAATAAAAAGTTTGCAAAATGAAAAGAAAAGTATTGACAAGTTTGCAATAAGCAATTATAGTATAATCATAGTTTGCGAAATGCAAACAACATAAGCGGACTGCATTGGAGAAAGGTTGATAGTTACCCGGAACACTAAAGTTCCTTTTCTAAATGGGCTGACATTGTGGAGAGGTCATTGCCCGTGTAAGTAAAATACAGAAGCTTATATCCGAACTTTTCATACTTGCGGATAAGTTCGTTAGACTTTACGATTTTGTAAATTTTCAATATATCACCTCCTCTCAAAGAGGCGATTTGCAGTCCGCAACCAATATTATAGCAGAAGGGAGATGTTACATGTTGGATCTTGAAAAAAAGAAACGACAGGAAATTAACAATATGGTGGCAATTTTGGAACAAATTGATTTGCCGGACATTATTCTGTTGACAAGGGATGCTAATACCTTGCTCTTGAGGCAGCAGGAACAATGCAGAGATGCTGAAAGTAAGAGAAAGCGAGGTGAGGAAGATGACAAAAATTTGCCCGAGGTGTTTTGATGATCTTCCGGAAAATGCAAATTACTGTCCGCATTGTGGAGAATGCGTGATGGAAATTGTAGAACGTACAATTCAATATATTGGTTCGCCGCCCAAAACGGTGGAGGTTAGTGTAAAAGACAGTGCTATTTCTACCGAAGAGTTTAAGAAAGCGAGGTGATATTGCCAATGACCAAAGCACAAGCCATTGCAGAATTGGAACATATCTATGAAATCCTCCCATTGATAGCAGAAGCCGTCAAAGAAGAGAAGAAACCAATCAACCAGTATGGCAAGACTTCCTATTTCCGTGATATGTACGGGCAGTCAATGGGAACTGTGAACAATAGGAAAGAGGGAATCCGAAGAGAAATCAAATCCGGGAGATACCCGGAGAGTGCATTGATCGAAAGATTTATTGATAAGGCGGTGTATGCAGACTATAACCGGTTCTTCAAGTACTTGGAGGGAGCGGGACGAAAATACGTTCCTGCTTATGATCCGCTGGAGGCGATGGTGCTTGTAAGGAAAATGGAGGGAGAGACAAGTGAACAGTCCGTGTAGCAGGTGCAGAAAAATCAGATACTGCATGGAACAGAGAGGTATCTGCACATCATTTAAAGGAGGTGAGAAACATGGAAAAACTGGAGGTAATTCAGATCAGGAAGAGAAAGCCCAAAGAAGTGGCTCAAAGCCATGAGCCGGATATGTATGACAAGGCTGTTGAGCGAGCCTTTTGGTTTGTGATCGGCTTTTCAATAGCATTGATGATCTGCTGTATTGCTTTCGGGCAGACATATACATGAAAAGAGTGCCATAGCGAGGCGGCAACCTCTCAGGCACTTAGAAAAATAACCAACATAATAATAACAAATGGAGGAGGATATGGCAATGGGCAGTCCATTTGAAATCTTTGATTTCAAGGATGAAACAGACTGGCTGAATGGAAGAATGAACGGGATCGGTGGAAGTGATGCCAGTGCTGTAGTAGGGATGAATCCATATAAAAGCAATATTGATCTGTTTGAAGAGAAGACTGGGAGACGGATTCCCGAGGATATCTCAGGAAAAGCCTGTGTGATTTATGGAAAGTACGCAGAACAGCCAATCAGGGAGCTGTTTAAATTAGATTATCCTGAATATGAAGTGGAACATCATGAATTCAGAATCCTGAGAAGCATTCAGCATCCATTCATGCAGGCTTCACTGGATGGGGAGCTGACAGATCAGGATGGCAGAAGAGGAATTCTTGAGATCAAGACTACAAATATCCTGCAGAGTATTCAGAAAGAAAAGTGGAGAGACCAGATCCCAGACAACTATTACATACAGATTCTGCACTATTTGCTTGTAACAGGATATGAGTTCGTTGAGTTATGTGCCCACCTGAGGACAGAGTGGGGTGGAGAGAAACGTACAACGGTAAAACATTACCATATAGAACGGGCAGAAGTTCAAGCTGATTTGGACATGCTGTGCAGGGAAGAAATGAAATTTTGGAACTATGTAGAGAGTGGCAGAAAGCCGCCTCTCATACTTCCTGAAATATAAAAATCAAGGAGGAACAACATGGAATTAAGAATTATCAACCCGTCAGAAGAAACAGGATTTCTTTCGGAGATCCAGTGGAATTATGAAGAGGTAAAGGCATGGGTGGCATCCAGGGTGGAGGAATATAAAAATATCGCCTATACAGAAGATGCAGTCAAGGATATGAAGCAGGACCGTGCGGAGCTGAATAAAGCAAAGACGGCAATCGAGAATGAACGCAAGCGGATCAAAAAATTGTGCCTGGAGCCGTATGAGCGTTTTGAACGTCAGGTGAAAGAAGTCACAGGTCTGATTGATGAGCCGATCGGATTGATTGATGGACAGCTGAAAGAAATCGAAGAAAAGAGAAGGCAGCAGAAGCAGAAAGACATTGAGGAGCTTTTCGAAACTATCGGCTTTCAGGATTTTATTGTATTGGAAAGAATCATGGATCCGAAATGGCTGAATGCAACGGTATCGCTTGGAAAGATTGAAGAACAGATGAAGAATATCCTTTTTAAGGTTGGAACAGAAGTTGCTACAATCAGCAGTCTTCCGGAATTCAGTTTTGAAGCATTGGAAATTTATAAAAAGACACTGGATCTGAATCAGGCGATTGCCGAAGGACAGAGACTGGCGGAGATTCAGAAGAAAAAGCAGCAGTATGAGGAAGAACAGAAACGTATTGCTGCTGAAAAGGCAAGGCAGGAAGAAGAACAGAAAATGGCGGTACAGCCTGTAGTTGAGCCCACGGCTGTAGAAAATGTTCCGGTTGTTGAAGAAAATGTGGAAACAGAAGAAAAAACAACTCAGGCTGATCTGGTTCAAATGGATTTTCGTGTATGGGCTACCCGGGAGCAGCTGCTTGGTTTGAGAGAGTATCTAATCGGGCATCAGATCAAATTTGGAAAGGTGGAGTAAAAAATGGCAGTACAGAACAGTTTAGCAAAAAGACAGACGAAGACAGGAATGGCAGCCTACCTGACGCAGGATGCAGTAAAGAAGCAGATTAACAGTGTAGTTGGTGGGAAGAATGGTACAAGATTCATTTCCAGTATTGTATCTGCAGTTCAGACCACACCGGCTCTGCAGGAATGTACGAATCCAAGTATTTTGTCAGCAGCATTACTGGGAGAGGCATTGAACCTTTCCCCATCCCCACAGCTTGGTCAGTTTTACATGGTTCCTTTTGATAATAAGAAGAAAGGATGCAAAGAAGCACAGTTTCAGCTTGGTTACAAAGGATATATTCAGTTGGCAGAACGTTCAGGATATTATAAAAAATTAAATGTTCTTGCAATCAAAGAAGGTGAGCTGATCCAGTATGATCCTCTGAACGAGGAGATCGAGGTTGAACTGATCGAGGATGATGTGATCCGTGAAGAGACTCCGGCCATGGGATATTATGCGATGTTTGAATATGAAAACGGATTCCGCAAAACGATGTACTGGTCGAAAAAGAAAATGCTTGCACATGCAGAAAAGTATTCTCAGGCATTCAAGAGAAATGGTGGAGCGAAATCTTTGGAGCTTTTGGAGCAGGGAAAGATTCCGGAAAAGGACTTATGGAAATATTCTTCTTTTTGGTTCAAGGACTTCGACGGAATGGCCATGAAGACGATGCTCCGCCAGCTGATCAGCAAGTGGGGAATCATGAGCATTGATCTGCAGAATGCCATTGACAAGGATATGGCTGTGATCCACGAAGATGGCACAACAGATTATGTGGAAAACGAACCCGAACAGAATACTGTTGTAGCTGAGCAGGAGATTCAGGAGGTGATGGATGGAAAAGCAGCAAAGCAGGAAAAGAATATTGAAGATGAATTTTTCAGTCAGCAGTAAGAGGAAAGGAGACCAACTATGCAGCATATTAATTTAGAAACTTTCGCAAATGGTGCTTTTACGGCACAGGTAAACCGGGCAATTGAAGAAGTTACAAAAAATATTCAGGATCCCAATACGGATGCAACGGCAGCGAGAAAAATTACTGTAACCATTGGATTCAAGCCAAATCAGGATCGTACACTTGCCCCAATCGGAATACAGTCAAAAACGACACTGGCACCTGCCCTTGGAGCGGTTACAGCAATTCAGATGGCAAAAGACCTTGTAACCGGAGAGGTACAGGCAGCCGAGATTGGGAATCAGATTCCGGGGCAGATGTCTATGGATGATATGAGTCATGGTCCGGAGGCATCAACAGTTCAGACTATCGATGGGAAAGCTGTGGATACAGAGACCGGCGAAATTTTGGGATCACAGGATGCAGGAAATAAAGTAGTAGATTTGAGAAAAGCAAGAGAAGCATAGGAGGATATGAAGATGTTTGAAGAATTAAAAGATGCGTTTGTATATGTAGCAAAGCTGAAAGAAGAGTCCATGGAACCAATTGTAAAGACGATTGATGGAAAAACTTACTGTAATAAAAGTCTGGTGCGGTATGGTGAAGAGGATCTTGCTGATCCGATCAGAGTTAATACACTTTCGGCACTGGTAGATTACATCAAAGGGATGCCGGAAGAGCTGAGAGATAAGATGATCTTACATATTGTGAGTCCGAAAGAAGTGAAGCTGTATTCCGGACTTTTGGAGGAAAAACATCGTGAAACGCTGTTTAAATGTGAAGCAATCGTAAATGAATTCCGCTTTGATAAATATTATGATCAGGAACGTTTTCTGATTGAGCTTCAGGCCAATTTTGTTACAAGTGAAGATCTTGAAACTATTATGAAAGTGTCCGGAAATATTCAGGCAGGAACTACAGCATCGTATTCGGATGATGGCGTGTCGCAGAAAACAACGATCAAGAGTGGCGTACAGAGAGCAGATGTGATTGTTCCGAATCCGGTAAAACTGGTTCCTTATCGTACATTTTCGGAAGTTGAGCAACCTTCCAGCCTGTATGTGTTCCGTATCAGGGACGATGGTGGAGAGCCGATGTTTAAACTGGTAGAAGCCGATAATGGTTTATGGAAAAATGCAGCAATGAAGAAAATCAAAGAATATTTCGAGTATGAGCTTGCAGAGGTTTCTATTCTGAAAGAAGGAAGATTAACGATTATTGCGTAAAATGATACTTTCTTATGATTGATCATATGTCACACACGTAACTTGTAAATCATGTTTCTCCTGTACCGGATACGCTGATCCGGTGCGGGAAGAAAGGAGAAGAAATGAAATCAGTATCATTTCATGTTCCGGGAAAGCCGCAGGGAAAGGCAAGAGCAAGAACTGTCTATAATAAAAATTTAGGTCATTCTATCAGTTATACTCCTGAGAATGACTTATTATATGAAAATCTGATCAAAGCAATGTATATCACTGCTGCCAAAGGAACAAGATTTGACAAAGATATACCGGTGGCTCTCCGGATTGTAGCAAGATTTGAGCCTCCGAAGAGTACCTCAAAGAAAAAAGCCCAGCAGATGCTGGAAGGTGAGATCCATGTCATGAAGAAGCCGGATGTGGATAATATTGTAAAAGTTGTAGCAGACGCTCTGAACGGAGTAGCCTATAAGGATGATACGCAGATCGTATTTGTTGCGGCAAAAAAAGCGTATTCAGCCGAGGAGGGACTGGATATCGTGGTGGAGGAATATAGAGCAACAGAATAAGGGGAAAGGTGGTGGCAGCAGTGCCAAGACCAAAAAAGAATGGGTTGGATTACTTTCCACTTGATGTTGACTTCCTCGATGATCCGAAAATAAAGATACTAAAAGCCAGGTATGGCAGAGATGGTATCGTGTTTTATATCTACCTCTTGTGCGAAATATATAAGCAGGGATATTACCTGCAGGTAGATGATGATTTTGAGTATATTATATCTGATGATTTAAAAATTGATCAGAACAAGGCGAAGCAGGTCTTGAACTTCTTGCTGTCACGGTCACTGTTTGATAACAAACTTTTTCAGTCGGACAAGGTCTTGACCTCTGCCGGAATACAGAAAAGATTTCAGCTTGCTGTAAAAGAACGGGCAAGAAAAAATCCGATAGAAGTTGGAAGGTACTGGCTTTTGAAAAAAAATGATACAGAACCTTTTATTAAGTGTACCCATTTTAGGGATTTATCCGAGAAAAAAGAGAGTTATTCCGGGAATAACGATTGTAATTCCACGGAAAAATCCCTAAAGAAAAGTAAAGTAAAGAATATAAATAATATATTAGGATTCAGCCCGGAACTGGAACAGGCATTTCAGATGTATATTCTTGTTCGTTCAAGCAATTACGGAGCGATGATACCGGAACAAATACAGGCACTGAGAGAGGATCTGATCAAGTTGAGCGACAAGGAAGAGGAACGGATTGCGATTGTGAAAAAAGCTACTGCAGGAGGGTGGAAAAGTTTCTATAAAACGACCACTTCGGAGAAAAAAAGGAAAACAACTGTAAGGAATAATAACAACTTTGAACGGCGGAGATATGACATGGATGATCTGGAAAGCAAGCTACTTGGAAGGTAATTAAGAATGGCTGGGCGGTATGCCCGGTCCAAGGAAAGATTGGGGGATATGATGAAGTTTAAGCAGAACATTGATTGCAAACAAGACATATACGGCAGAATACCTTACGCATACATCACTGGAGCAGATCAGAGATGAACTTGGGATTCAGATAGTGATAAGGAGGAATGATTGATGGACGTTAAAAAGACAAAAGTAGAAAGCCTTGACATAATCGTGACCATGATGGAGGACAAGCCATACTACGAGATAAAATACAAAGAAATTGGCAGTGATCATTTTTGTATCGGGTACAGTTCATATCGCTTAGATTATGTGTTGGAATGGAAAAAGCAGTATTTTGAGTTGATTGAAAGTGAAGCAGGAGCGGATTCAGGATGGATCCCATGCAGCGAGAGGCTGCCGGAAATAAGAGAAGATGTCCTTGCTACAGTAAAATACAGTGGGTTCATGGGAATGTACGGAACATGGATAAAAACAGGACATTTAGAAAACGACAATGATTGGTTTGGTGATTGCATTGGTGGAAAAGTTATTGCCTGGATGCCGCTTCCGGAACCGTACAGGGAGGGGTGAAGAAGATGAATAGAAAGGAAACTACACTTTTTCTGTCACATATTCTTGAACGTACAAAACTAAACGTCTTTGGAAAACATTATGCAAAAGAAGTGAGCATTGACCCGTGGACATCCAAGGCGAAACGCGTGGATTATATGCAGTTTTCACCCGGAGATCAAATGTCTATATCCGGGGTGGAAAAAGGAATATTTACTTGTTACGAAATTAAAAGTTGCAAGGAAGATGTTTATAGTGGGAATGGACTGAATTTCTATGGAGAAAAGAACTATATAGTAACTACGATGGAGTGCTACAAAGATTTGTTGCCGGATTTACGAAGTGGAAAATTTGATGAACACTTACGCAAATGCAACCCGGAATCCTCTAAATATTGGGGAATTATGGTAGCAGTTCCATGCATGAAAGAGTTGGAGGATGAATTTCAGAATCCAACGGCAATAGATGTAAATGCGAAAAGTTGGGAGCTGAAAGTGGTAAAACCTTGCAGAATTGGACCAAGGAACAGGTCTATGACAGAATTACTTTTTTGTATGTTAAGGAGTGGAAGATAATGAGACTGATTGATGCTGATGCGATGGAAGAATTAAAACCATGCCCTAGATGTGGAGCGAAAGCATATCTTTCAAGAGATGTGGCAGACGGATTTTATTTCGGATGGTCGGCTGGCTGTCCGAGATACTGCCACTACGATGGAATACATGGAACAACAATAGACACAGCCGAGGAAGATTGCTATGCGGTACATGGAGCGAATTCCAAAGAAGAAGCTGTTGAGAAATGGAATAACCGTGTTGAGCATCTGAAAGAACGCGATCAGCAGATAGGTTATGAGAAAATCTTCGAAGAAATGCAAATGAATTCATTGAGATAAAAGCGAAGAGCTTCGAAGATGAAGGAGAAAAAGATGCTGAAACCAAAAGTAAAAGCCAGTGAGTTTGAGAAGTTCGGATTCAAACGGTGTAGAGGACTTCCGAAGCAGGCAGAATGCTATTATCTCTGCGTGGCAAGAGGATGTAAGATGTTATTTGTGAGCGACATACATTTTGCCATGATGGATTGGGATAAGAGTGATCCACGGATACATAAAAATGCAAATTGCCGGTACAGTGACAAAAGAACAGCACTGGATATAATCTACGGACTGATTAAGGCAGATATGTTGAAAAGTGAATGGGAGTGAAGAAGATGAGACTGATTGATGCTGATGCAGAAATTGAAAAAATGAGTGAAGAAATGACTAGAGCAATGGCAGAGATTGCAAGATGGGAACAGAGAAAAACAGATGCAGATACTACTTTATATGACATTGAAGCAAAAATTGTGCAATTACAAAAAAATATTGTTGACTGCAATAAGGAAATTAAGATTTTGAGATTGTATAATACAGCCTATGACGTGGACAAGGTTGTTGATATGTTGGAAGATTTCAAAGACATGGAACTGATTGACGGAACACCAGCACATGGCATTAATGAATACCAAAGAATATGTAAATGTATTGAGATTGTGAAATCCGGTGCTAAGCAATGCGAGGCAGATACGAGGTGAATAAGAATGAAAATGACAAAGAAAAACATATCTGAATACTGTTTGCGAAACGGTGTTTTGGTATATGAACAATATGACGAAAAAGACAGGAGAAAGAGATTTTATAGAATGAGCATCCCTGTATTCACAGAAGGAGAGACCATTCCAACATCAAATTATGATTATATTGTGCATAGACCGATTGATTGTTATAACCATGTTAAAAAGCTGCTGGAAGATGACGAATTTAGGCTTAATGTGGCAAGGTGGGTGCGAACATGGTATGACGTTGCAATTGACTAAACTGAAATTTAGGAGGGATAGTATGAGTGAAATCATTCAGACATTAAGCAAAGTGAAGAACTACAACAGCCAGAAGATGAGCGAGATTGAATTACTTCCGTGTCCATTCTGCGGTGGAAAAGCTGAAGTAAGAGCAACAAAAAGATTAGTTTTTAACGGAAAATACATGGGTACGGTGCATTATGTTGTAGGATGTATCGATACAAAATGCATTGGAAGAATCCAGAGGAGATACAACTCGATAGAAGAAGCAATCGACGCATGGAGCACACGCAAGACGATCCATAGAATTGTGGAGCAGTTGGAAAAAGAAAAGGAGTGATATTCCTTGAAACGAAGCACAGACAGACGCTGGAGCCTAGCAGAGATCCGGCAGAATCAGAAAGAACACTATGCCGGGATGGCAGAGCATCCACCGGATCGGAAAGCCAGTACAGACTTCCACCGTCCGGCATACCCGAATTATACAGTAGAGGATGCACTGAAAAAGTGGGGAGTGGATACAAAGAAGGGAGTTGATGCCGGTGGAGTGGAGACTGGAAGAAAATAATGTGAAAAATGAAAATGAGCGAAAAAAGGAATATCTGAGAGGATACCGAACCAACAGGAGACGGGTCAGCAGGATAGATGGAGAGGTGACAGAGCTGAGAGAGCTTGCGAAGTCTGTGAAAGCTACTGATTATTCAGGAATGCCGCATGGCAGTGGAAATCAAAAAGATCTTTCTGACGAACTGGCAAGAATTGAACTGTTGGAGAAAAAGCTCGGAGAAGAAAAAGAAAAGTGTATTGAATCGTATATTGCTGTTGAAAAGCAGATCAAGACGGTACAGAATGAGGATGAGAATGATGTATTATTTTACCGGTATGTAAAAGGTCTCAGGTGGTGGGAAATCGCAGAGCTGATGGACTGCTCGGAGCAATGGGTACACAAACTGCATGGAAGAGCTTTGGGGCATTTAAAAATGGATGAATGATTGTCTTAGTTGATTGAAGTTTAGTATCAACATATGATTTAATTATAATGCAAGAAGTGAAAAGCTTCTTGGGATACTTTCGACGAATCCTCCCCGTACAAAGGCACCCTGAAAAGGGTGTCTTTTTGTATGCAGGGAGATATGAGGTGGTGAAATGATTGCGAGATCCGAAAAGATATGAAAATTTAGAACGTATGGTATTTGATGGTGTGGGCGAGTATGGGATACCTACACTTAAGCCAGTAGATTTTGATGGAGATACAGAGTTTATTCCATTCAATTTTGCAGCAACAAGTAAGGATAGAGAAAAGAAAAGCATTCATTTCTTTATTGACGACTATCAATTTATAAGATTATGGAATGATCCGGATAGATATATACCGATGCTTCAGCAGTTTCAGTACGTATTTACTCCGGATTTTAGTCTTTATACAGATTTTCCGAAAGCTGTTCAGATCTTTAATCATTACCGAAAGCATTGGATTGGTGCTTATATGCAGATGTACGGGGTAAAAGTGATCCCAACGATCGCATGGAGTACAGAGGATTCATATTCCTGGTGCTTTGATGGAGAGCCCACAGGAGGCACGGTGGCAGTATCCAGTGTGGGGTGCATGCAAAATAAAAAGAGCCGGGAACTATTTCTTGCCGGATACAAAGAAATGGTTAAGAAGTTGCATCCGACTAAGATTATATTTTACGGGCAGATCCCGGAAGAGTGTACGGGGAACATTGTACGAATAAAGGCATTTCAGGAAAAATTTAAGGAGGCATCGTGTGATGGGTGGTAGAGGAAGTAAATCTGGTGGCGGCGGAGGTGGAAGTGGTGTTGATGTAACGCACAACGGAGAGACTACAAGGTATTATTTTTCCGAGAAAAACGGAATGAATTATTATCAGCGGGGAGTGGGAGGAACGCCACAGCCTACTCCGCTGAATATGACAGTAAGGGATTTTACAAAAAGAGTCCAGGCAAATGGGGCAACTGTAAAGCCGGTAACTGCAGCGTCGAAAGCAGCAGAACAGAAGGCATATGAGGCAGACAGGAAAGCGACGAACGATTTTCTTAACCAGGCAGACGCATCGATGGGCGGCAACCGTGGAGATCAGAGGAGAGCTACGAAAGGTCGCCGTGGAGGACGTAGAGGTATTTAATAGCATGGAGGTGGTCAAATGGCTACAAAAAAGGCAGTCGGAAGACCGCCAAAGTATAAGAGTAAAGAAGAAATCGAAGAAAAAATAGATGCTTATTTTAAACAGTGCGAGGGTGAAGTCCTGAAAGACAACAATGGAAATACGGTTTTTAATAAATTTGGAAATCCAGTTATTATTAATCAGCGCCCGCCAACAGTCACAGGACTGGCTTTAGCACTTGGATTTTCCACGAGGCTGTCATTATTGAACTATCAAGGGAAAAAGGAGTTTATGAACACGATAACACGTGCGAAGGCAAGGGTGGAAGCGTATGCAGAAGAACGGCTCTTTGACCGGGACGGGTCGAGCGGGGCTCAGTTCAGCCTGAGAAACAACTTCAAGGGTTGGACGGAAAAGACAGAACTGGATGAAGAGGAGCAGCAGGCAAGAATTGAACAGATCCGTGCGAATACAGCAAGGATGAGCGGCGGCGATGGAGATGAAGATGGGGGAGTAGAGATTGTCAATGACGCACCGAAAGAAGCAAGTGAAGATATCGGAGATAATAATCCCGAAATACCTGCCGATATTTAATAATCGGCATATTAAGCACATTATACTGACTTCCGGAAGAGCCGGAACGAAGTCGAGCTACGCAGCGGTAAGATCGGATTATCAGCTTGTATCAGATGCGAATGGATCGGTTGTTGTTTTAAGAAAACACCATAATAAGCTGAGAAAAACAGTCTACAAAGAAATGCTAAGGGGGATCAACCGGTTGGAAATTCCCAAAAGTAAATTCCTGATTACAAAATCCCCGATGGAAATAACATATAAAAAGCATGGGACGACAATGTATTTTGCTGGGTCAGACGGGATCGATGATACAAAAGGTATCATTGATGAAGATAAGCCAATCAAGTTGGTTGTGTTGGATGAGTTGACAGAGTTTTTTGACGATGGAGAGGGAGAAGATGAACTGACCAATATTGAAGCGACGTTTGTTCGTGGAAATAAAGGTGGATTTCAGATGATCTATCTCTATAATCCTCCAAAGAATCCGAATGCCCCCATCAATTTGTGGTGCAAGAAGATGGAAAAACGAGAGGACTGCATCCATATTCATACGGATTACCGGGACGTGCCGGTGGACTGGCTTGGTCCTGACCTGATTGCATCTGCTGAAGCTATGAAGAAATCTGATCCAAAAATGTATAGATGGGTTTGGCTGGGCGAGGCGATCGGTGTGGACGAATTGATCTACTATATGTACGGCAATCGCCACAGGCAGAAGCCGGATCCGGACAGGAGATATGACCGGATTTACATTGGAGGTGACTACGGTCAGCAGAATGCGACAACCTTTGAAGCGTTTGGTCTAGACACCTACCGCAAGAAATTCCCCGGACTTGGAGAATATTATCACAGTGGGCGGGAATCTGGAAGGCAGAAGAGCCCGTCCGAGTATGCAAGAGATCTGGTTGAGTTCATGGATATGCTGCATGAACAGTATGAGAACCGGATCTTTTATATTTTTCTGGATCCGTCCGCAAAAGGTCTGGCAGAAGAGGTTAAGAGAGCCACCAGAACCGGACTGGACTATCAGGTGCTTCTGCGGGATGCGGAAAATGATGTTGCTCTTGGCATTAGCAGAGTGCAAAAAGCACTTTCGTTCGAGGTAATGTCGATTGATCCCAGTCAGGAGAATGCAGAACGAGAATTTGGAACTTATGAATATGATAAAAAATCTATTGAAAGAGGTAAGGAAGTGCCAGTCAAAATGGACGATCACTGCATGGATGCGATCCGGTACGCAGTGATGGGAGCATGGAGCAGGATAAAGCACTGGCTGCCAATAGATGAAGGAGGTGATGAAAGGTGAATATTTTTAGTTATTTCAGGAAAGCAGGAATAGACACTGTGGATACGTCATTTTATCAAAAGATAAACGAATGGATCAGCTGGTACAACTCAAATGTAAGAGGGTTTTCTTTTTACAAGGCGTATACTGGGCGTGGAACGTATAACCGATGCAGGCGAAAGAGCATGGGGATGGCGAAAAAGATTTCTGAGGATATTGCAGACCTGCTGCTAAACGAAAAGGTTATGATCACGTTGGAAGATGATGCTACACAAAAATTTGTGCAGAAAATATTAGATGAAAACCATTTCTCGGTGGTCGGAAATGACTTCCAGGAGCGTAAGGCATGCACCGGAACAGTTGCATACATTCCGTATTTGTATGATACGGAAGTGAACGAGGACGGTTCCGTACTATCAGGAAAGATTGGAATCGAATATGTGGATGCACCCAATATTTTCCCAGTGTGCTGGAAGAACGGAGAAGTTTCAGAGTGTATTTTTGCTTTTCCACATACAGTAAATCGAAAGAAATATGTGCATCTGCAGTATCATCGAAAAGCAGAAGATGGAAATTATATCATCGAAAATAAAGTGATCAGATGTCAATCCGGTGAGTCTTCAGGAACAGAAGTTGCTGAGAAAGAATGGAAAGAATTGCGACCATTTAAAAATTTGACAGCTACGATTCAGACCGGATCGTCAGAGCCGCAGTTCGTACTTGATCGTTTAAACATAACGAATAATACAGATACGAGCAACCCGATGGGGATTGCGATTTTTGCGAATGCTGTTGATACGTTGAGAAAGCTGGATACTGAATATGATTCGTACTGTAATGAATTTGATCTTGGTCGAAAACGTATTTTTGTCGCACCTGAGTTGCTGACAAATGATGACGGAACACCGGCATTTGACCCAGAGGATGCAGTATTTTACAAACTGCCGGATGATTATAACGAAAAAGGTGAAGGGCTTATCAAAGAAGTTGATATGCAGCTCCGGGTAGAACAGCACAGCAAAGCAATCAATGACGATCTGAATTATCTTTCCTTGAAGTGCGGATTTGGTACGAACCGGTATCAATTTAATGGCGTTGAGGCAAAAACAGCCACGGAAATCATTTCCGAAAATTCGGACATGTACCGGACGCTGAAAAAGCATGAAATTATCCTGGAGGACGTGTTAAAAAGATTAATCAGAATTATTATCCGGCTTGGTCAGGTCACGGGGAATGTACTGGATCCTGATACAGAAATCACGATAGATTTTGATGATTCCATCATTGAGGATAAGGATTCGGAACGTCAGCAGGATCGGCAGGATGTGAGCATGGGCGTGATGAGGCTGGAAGAATATCGGGCAAAGTGGTATGGAGAAACGGTTGAGCAGGCTCGTCAGAATCTTCCCGAGCAAAATCAGGTGATGGAGTGATATGAGAAATGAATACAAGGAAAAGATCGCCAGCAAGATTGCGGCAAGATACGCAGATCTTGAAGTCAGGATCATGCAGGATATTGTTCGGAGAATTAAGAAGACGGGCGAAATCACCAGCACAGCAGACTGGCAGATTAACCGGTTAAAAATACTGGGGTATTCTTCGGAGGACATTGAGAATGCATTGAAAGACACTCTGAACACTTCTTACCCGGAAATGTTTGAGCTGTATGACAAAGTAATTAACTGGGAATATGTCAGGAACAAGGACGTCTATGAACAGATCAATGCGGAATACATACCTTTTGAAAAAAATGAACATCTGATACAGGTGACATCAGCTATCAAAAAGCAAAGCCTTGAGGACTTGGAAAATATAACAAGATCTCTGGGCTTTTATTTGGATTATGGCGGCAGAAAGGTATTAACTCCATTGTCGCAGGTATACAGTGGGTATCTTGATAATGCCTGCATGGACATTGTGACAGGAGCGTTTGATTATAATGCAGTTCTTAGGCGGGTAGTCACTCAGCTTACAAATAGTGGACTCCGGCAGATCGAATATTCATCGGGGTATGCAAACCGGATCGAGGTTGCGGCAAGGCGGGCGGTTATGACCGGGCTTACACAGCTTTCCGGACAGATTGCGGAGTATAATGCAGAAAAGCTCGGTACGGAATATTTTGAAGTGGAATGGCACGCAGGGGCGAGACCAA
>OGLM01000583.1_pt1 | contig 43548 bp, 30 predicted proteins | sample 1572531 | NCBI WGS metagenome assembly OGLM01 (sample SAMEA2581909, study PRJEB24529) | metagenome | biome: Human gut stool | place: China | collected 2011
CAAAGATCGAATGTTAAACTAACATAACCAATGAAGGGACTTTTTCAGTGCCCTCCCTGGGCTAGGAGCTTTTGGGCCTTCAGCCCATACCTGAACCACATGCGAAACTTCTGTTATATTACAAGAACCTTAAATTCCGTCCCTTTTATTGCCTAAATTGTTCATTATTAGACGTTTTTATATTTTTTCGAAAACCAATTATATAAAAACGAAAGCATCCAACGCCAAAAATCACTAACTTTGCGCCCGTAAAAAGAATATAGAATTTCCCAATAAACTTCAACTAAAATACTGTTTTTTTGAATAAGGGTGAGGCGATGAGCCTCATCCCCCTATTGGAACAAACCTGATTACAATAGGCAATCCAAAAATAATTGCGAGAACGGGGAACTTGCAGGAAAGAGCAAGCTCCATAGAAATGGAGCTTACTGGTATTCGCTCGGCGAAACGCCGAACTGCTTCTTAAATGCAACGGAGAAATGGGCCGCAGTACTGAATCCTGTCAACACGGCTATCTCTGAAACATTAAGTTTGCCTTCACGCAACAAAACAGCTGCCCTGTTGAGCTTGTATTTACGGAAGAAGGTGCCAGGAGTCTCACCTGTAAGTTCCTTTACTTTATAATTAAACTTAGCCGGACTAATCAGCATATCCTTACACATGGTAGAAACACTCAAATCCTGTTCTTTAGAATGCTTCTCCATCAACTGATATAATTCATCCATAAACTTCCTGTCCTGCTCAGAGAGAGTATCCGCCACTTTCTCCGACAAGGTCTGAGTTTCCGTACTCTCACCCAAACGCTGACGGAGCGTCTGCATGTTCTGCAACTGCGATACCACAAGTGCCTTCAGATAAGCCGGGTCGAAAGGCTTGGTAACGTATGCCACAGCTCCCAACTTCAATCCCTCTATCTGCTCGCTCATCTTCGACATCGCTGTAATCAATATCACAGGGATATGACTGAACATCAAATCATTCTTCAATACCCTGCAGAATTCATAGCCCGACATCTTGTCCATGATGATATCGCTGAGTATCAAATCTGGCTTCACCTCTTCCAGGTCTGCCAGTGCCTCTTCTGCCGAATAGCGGTTCACCACCTCATAGTCGGCAGCAAAGATATAATGCAGATATTGTGCCACATCCACATCATCATCCACTACCAGAATCTTAGGTCTATTCATCTTCTTGTTTTCTTCAGGTTTTGCTTCCATAGAGCAATCTGCACTCAAAGGAATCTGCATCACCCGCTTCTCCTGCTCCGCAATTTCCACCTTATTATATATAGACCTATCCATCGGCAGGCAGAAAGTGAATTCCACACCATTCCTGAGCGAAGCCTCAGCAGAGGTCTCGCTCACCGCATGCACGTTCTTCACCATGATAGAACCATGATGAAGCTCCACAAGGCGCTTTACATAATAAAGTCCGATGCCCGTACCCCAACCATAAAGATCAGGATTCTGCGTATCTGCCAACTGGTAATATCGCTTGAACACATCCTGCAACTTATCCTCCTTTATCGCCTTGCCGCTGTTGAAGACAGATATTTCCAGCATCTTATCCTTCACACCAGCCTGTATTCTGATAATGCCTCCAGGCTCAGTATGCTTCAGGGCATTGGTAAAGAGATTACCCAAAATCTTTTCCAGTTTATCAAAATCCAGCCACATCCGATAGTCGGCACTCTGTTTCACCAGTTCCAGTTTGATACCCTTGATTCTTGCCGAATCCCCAAAGGCAGTCACCTGCTGGCGCAACGCCTCGATAACATCTACCTCTGCCACCTTCAGGCGCAGCTCATCCGTCTCCAACTGGTTGAAGTCGAGCATCTGGTCGATGAGCCTCAGCATTCTGTTCACACTCATGCACACATGATTCAGGGTGCGATGCACCGACTCAGGCAAAGCCTTGTCGGCATTCAGCGTCATCAGCGGACCGGCGATGATGGTGATAGGGTTTCTGAACTCGTGGGCAACATTGGCAAAGAATCTCATGTTCATCTCCTTGGCAAGTTTCTCCCGTTCACGCTCCCGCTGTTCCTGCAAGAGATGAAGCCGGTTGGTACGTGCCCTGAGATAGAACGTATTGAGGATATGAAGCATCAGGGCGATGATGCCGAAATAGAGCAACCATGCCGCCGACGACTGCCAAGGGGCAGGCTTGATGGTAATCTCTACCATGCGCTCAGACAGGGCAGGCTTATCGGGAGCGGATATCAAACGCAAGCGGAATGTATATTTTCCAGGGGTAAGGTTGGAGTAATGAGCCTCCTTACCATAGGTAGGCATCTGCCAGTCATGGTCATACCCCTCCAGCTTGTACTGGCACATCAGTGCCGAACGGCGACTGAACGAAGGATAATAGAAATTAAACCTCAGGTCGTTCTCGTCATAGGCGAAAGTATAGCTATCCAGATGTGATATCTCGTCGGTAGCGGCAAGCACCTTGCCATCCGTCTTCTTCACCTCCATGCCATAGATATTCAGCAGTTCGGCTGCATGAATACCGGCTGGGGTCTGCATGAAATCGGTGTACATCGCCTCTTGCGGCATAAATTTGCAACCCATAGAACTGCCAAACACCACGTCGCCGTCAGGCGACAGGCAGATGGAATTATTATAAAACTGCCAGTCGTCACGGTCTTGGCTAGCCGAGAGCAGACTGTTCATCATAAAAACCTTGCTCTTGGAGGTGACAAAGAAGGCATCACGCATGGTGGTTACCCAAAGCTGGCGATTCCTGTCTTCTACCATTCCTTCAATATGAGTATCGTTCAGTACCTTGGCACTGCGCATAGACTTTCTCTTCATATCGATGAGGTAAAGTCCATCACGCTTGGTACCCAGCCACACCATTCCATACGAATCCAGCTTAGCGAAGGCAGGGTCGAAGTTGCCGTACTCAGGCATGCCAGCCACCTTCATCTCCTTTATCTTTCCCGTTTTAGGAGAAAGGATAGCGAGATGCATACCCTGCATAAACAGCAGGATATTTCCATCGGCCAGTTTCTCCATCTTGGTTTCATGGTCATAATAGGCACTTGGGACCGGGATGGTATCAGGCTGCAGGTTATCAAAGCGGAAACGCAGGAGCTTTCCTCCCTCGCTGCATACATACAGAGCATCGCCCACCTTCAATCCGTAGCCAAGCAAAGACTTCAACACGGGAGATTTGTGGAGCACATCGGCACATTCATCGCTGATACGGCAACTCGCCACCTGGTGTCCGCTCACCATCCAGGCATGCTCATCATCATATTTCACGATGTTGTTCAGATTGATTTTCTGGGGTGCGGGAACAGAATCGAAGATATTTCGGAATGGTATCTGTCCGATGCGACGGTTTTGCAAATCATAGATAAACACCCGCAGGGCTGTACCAGCCAGCAGATGATTTCCCACCGCAGTCATGCAGAGCATCGCCATTCCCTTGGTAGCCTTTGCCAAAGGATTATCGTTGGCTTTCTTGTAAGCAATACGATTCTGCGAAATAACCTGAAAGCCCGAATTGCGGTAACCCACCCAGAGATTATCACCATGATCCTTGAAGGTAGCACTCACCACCTCTACGGGTTTGCGCAAGATAGAAAGGTCTTTTGGAAGCGGAGCCTGGAAATGATTGGGCTGTATCTGCCGATGGGATGGCGTAATCTTCTCATCCCCACTGATATGAAATGTACGGCTGCCGTCACTCACCAGCACCGCCATCGAATCATCCTTTTCCCTGCTGTCCTCTATAGCCACGATGTTATCATGCTCATCGGGCAGGGCGATGCGATGGAAGCGGTAAGCTCCCACATACCGGGCAAGTCCGTTCTGCGTTCCCACCCACATTCTGCCGGCTCTGTCGAGATGCAGCACGTTGATATAGTCATCGGGCAGGGCTGTGGTATCCTTGATGTCGTGACCGAACTGCACGAAGTTCTTGCCATCATATACATTGACACCAGCCGATGTACCAATCCACATCAACTCTCGCCTATCGCAAGCAATAGACGTAACGCTCTGCGACGAGAGCATATTGTCTTTCGTCGTCTGTTTTCCTTTTTCCTGCAGTGCCCTCAGCGTAGTACTTCTGCCCAGGTCAAAATAATAGCTGGCAGCAAGCAGGCAGAACATGGCTGCGAATATGATAACTATCGCCTTTTTCATGCCTACAAAATTACACATTATTATCGAATAAACAAAAATTAATTTGAATTATTTTGTGTTTTCTTGAATTTAAAGTATCTTTGCAGGCAAAATCACTCAGGAGAGTATTTCCTGACAGACTACAGAATAAAAGCATATCAACCATTATGTTACAACTTGACAATTTCTACAAGGCTCGCTTCGTGCTGAGCAAGGTGATTAGAAAAACTGAGCTGGTTCACACACCAAGAATCAACCCAGACAGTGATGTTTATCTGAAACCGGAATGTCTACAGAAGACAGGTTCGTTCAAGATTCGTGGTGCGTATTATAAGATTTCTCAACTTTCTAAAGAGGAGAAAGAAAAGGGAGTGATTGCTTGTTCGGCAGGCAACCATGCACAGGGTGTGGCGCTCGGAGCTACAGCCATGGGGGTAAAGAGCCTCATCTGCTTGCCTGAAGGTGCACCTATCTCGAAGGTAGAAGCTACCAAGCGACTGGGTGCCGAAGTCTGTCTGGTTCCAGGTGTCTACGATGACGCTTACCAGAAAGCTTTGGAGTTGAAGGATGAATTTGGTTATACCTTCGTGCATCCTTTTGATGATGAGAACGTGATTGCCGGTCAGGGAACCATCGGACTGGAGATTCTCGACCAGTTGCCTGATGTAGAAGCGGTCGTTGTACCAGTAGGTGGTGGCGGTTTGATTTCAGGAGTAGCCTTCGCCATCAAGTCATTGAACCCGAACGTAAAGGTTTATGGTGTTCAGGCTGAGGGAGCAGCCAGCATGGTTCAGAGTCTCCACGACCACAAGCAGGAGAAGCTGCCTTCTGTGGCAACCGTTGCCGATGGCATCGCCGTGAAGGAGCCTGGAAAACTCACCTTCGAAACCTGCTCCAACTACGTGGATGAAATCGTGACGGTAAGCGAGGACGAGATTTGCGCTGCCATCCTGAAACTTCTTGAAAGCGAGAAGATGGTGGCAGAAGGTGCCGGTGCGGCAAGTGTAGCAGCCGTAATGTACAACAAGGTGCCGGTGAAGGGCAAGAAAACCATCTGCGTGGTTAGTGGCGGTAACATCGATGTTACCATCCTGAACCGTGTCATCAACCGCGGTCTCTCGAAGAGCGGACGCCTCTGCACCATAGAGATGGAGCTTGACGACAAACCGGGCGAGCTGGTAGAGGTAGCCTCCGTCATCGCAAGCCTGGGCGGCAACATCACGGGAGTTCATCACGACCGTTCTGCCAATCGCAACAAGGTGAATGCCTGCGTGCTCCGACTCACGATGGAGACCCGCGACTCAGCCCATGTCAAGGAAATCAAGAGTGGCCTGGAACAGAAAGGTTTCCATCTCTGGATTGTATAATAGTATAATAGCAAAGAGAAATGCTATAAACTATAAATTGTAAATTATAAATTATATATTAAAGATCATGAACGCAATTCACACAGACAATGCGCCTGCAGCTATCGGACCATATAGCCAGGCTATCGAAGTAAACGGTTTCGTATTTGCATCAGGTCAGATTCCTATCGACCCAGCAACAGGTAATTTCGTTGAGGGTGGCATCAAGGAGCAGACTCGCCAGAGCCTCACCAACGCCCAGAACATCCTGAAGGCAGCAGGTACCGACCTTTCTCACGTGGTTAAGACCACAGTTTATCTGAACAGCATGGACGATTTCGCAGCCATGAACGAGGTTTATGCTGAGTTCTTCAGCCAGCCATATCCAGCTCGCTCTGCCGTAGCCGTAGAGAAGTTGCCAAAGGGCGCGCTCGTAGAGGTAGAGGTTTTGGCTGCCAAGTAAATCCCTGTCTTTGCTTCGCAGGTATAAGAATTTCGAAGAAAAAGGATTTTGATGGGAGCTACAATCACATTCAAGAATCTAACGATAGGCTATCGCTCAAAGCACCAGCTCAGAGCGATAGCCTCATCTATCTGTGCCTCACTCCAGGCCGATGAACTCACCTGTCTCATCGGAGCCAACGGAGTGGGAAAATCCACCTTACTCAGAACTTTAGCCGGATTCCTGCCGGCATTGGATGGCGAAATCCTGCTATCCGGAAAATCTCTCTCGGCTTTTTCCGCCCAGGAACTGGCGAGAATCATTGGAGTGGTTTTGACATCGAAGCCCGATGTTACCCAACTCACCGTAAAAGAAGTAGTTGGCATAGGTCGTTCCCCCTATACCAATTTCTGGGGGACCTTATCATCATTCGATCATCAGATAGTAGATGATGCCATCCGGCAGGTTGGCATCCCCCACCTGGCATCCCGCTATATCCATGAATTAAGCGATGGAGAGCGCCAGAAGGTGATGATAGCCAAAGCCTTGGCTCAGCAAACCAGCATCATCATCCTGGATGAGCCTACCGCCTTCCTCGATTTTCCGAGCAAGGTAGAAACCCTCCAGATGCTCCGCCGCCTGGCACACGAGCAGCACAAGTCCATCCTGTTATCTACCCATGATGTAGAGCTGGCCCTCCAACTGTCCGACCGTCTCTGGCTGATGGAAGAAAACCATCTCTCCATCGGCACCCCAAGAGAGTTGGCTGCCAATGGATCGCTATCGAGATTCATCAATCGGGATGGCATCAGATTTAATGAGCAGAAGATGAGGATAGAGTTTGAAACTTTCCACAACTCTTTCCCAAATCCACCTGCACACCCACATTAAAGCCGAAGAAGCCATTGCTTCCGGAAGAAACCGACATGCCGGTGCCTGCTACACCACCCATAAATTCACTGGTGATAACCTGATACGACATATCAGCATAAACGCTCAGGCGCTTCTTGATCTTATAGGTTCCACCCATACCGACGCCCACTGTAGGGGAAGCAGAATGGATGGCAAAATTACATCCCAAGCCAGCTCTAGGATAGACATAGAAATTCCACTTCTGGTCGGGGTTATAATCCATGAAAATGTTTTTAACGCTGATAGGAACATCCACGCAGAATACGGCATAACCGCCTTCATCCATATTGCTCTGCGGATCCTCAGCCGGCCCTATCCATTCCAGGTGCTTGTTCTTGAAGATAGAGAGTCCGTTCTCCCAATTCACCTTTCCTCGCAAAGCCACATGCGGCGTAAACCATTTTCCCAACGCCACATCCACACCGAAGGTCTTTCCTTTTGGGAACACCTCCGAGAAATCGCATCCATAAGGATTCTGCAAAGACATATCCAAACCAGCCTGTATAAACCAATTATCCCAAAGGGTACCAGTAAGCACCTTCTGGTTTTGCGCATTCACCCCCAGGCTACATGCCAGGGTGCATAATATAATCAAGAAATGTTTCATGATGTTTCACCTTATTATATATTGTTCTTTCAATTACAGGATTATTCTCCCACCTTTTTAAAAGTCTTCGTCTTGGAGATATTGAAAGTAACTCCCAGCGAAATATCAAAGAATCCGTTGCTGTTGGAGCCTGTTCCCGTATCCTTCTCCACGCCAACAAATCCACTTGAAACCATATTGTAAGCCACATCAAAGTAAAGTCCCAGCTGGTCATTCAACTTGAATGTGTTGCCAATACCGACTCCTACAAGAGGGGTACCCTTAGAGACACCGAAATTATATGCACCTCCGGCACGAGGATACACCTGCATATTCCACAGTCGGTCTTCCCTGTATCCCCATATCAGGTTATGCAGGTCAATCTGGATATCCCCCACCACGGTCAGATATCCACCCTTATCCATGTTTTTTCCAGGCTGATCAAAAGGAGCGAGCCAGTTGTCGTGCCCGTTTTTCAGCAATTTGATACCATTCTCCCAGTTTACACGTCCGCGGAGTCCGAGGACAGGAGTAATCCACTTTCCCATGGCCACGTTCAATCCGAACGACTTACCATTAGGAAATACATCCCCCAAGAAGTCATGTCCATAAGGATTCTGGAGCGACATATCGAGTCCTGTCTGCACATACCAGTTGCTCCAAAACGAATTGACATAAAAGACTTCCTGTTTCCCCTGCGCCTTCATTCCAGTGAGGCACAAGCAGAACATCAGCAATAAAGTTAGTCTTCTCATAACAATCAATTATCTTATATGTAATTTTACCGTTCTTAATCCATTCTCTCTTACAACGCCTGCAAAGTTACGCTTTTTATTCCACACGGCAAAATAAAAGAAGAAGTTTTTATGGAGGTTGGGGAGATAAAACTTTTCCTCCCTTTTCCTTGCCAATATCAAAAAAACAATGTATCTTTGCAGCGGAATCAATTAAAATAGGAGGATTAAGCTATGGATATAAAAGAAAGAAGAAAGCGAATCTATCGCAAACGCATACCATACGGCATGCAGAATTTTGAGGAAATGAGAGAAAGGGATTGTTACTACGTTGACAAAACTCCTTTTATTGAAGATATAGAAGGATCAAATATGTACTTCTTCTATATACGCCCTCGCCGTTTCGGCAAGAGCCTTACCCTCTCTATGCTCGAAAATTACTACGATATCAATAAAAAAGATGATTTCGAAACCATCTTCGGAGGTCTCTATATCGGCAAGAATCCTACACCTGAGCACAACACCTATCTCGTCATACACCTCAACTTCGCAGAGGTAGATAGCGGACTTGACGACTACAAGGAAGGCCTCGATACTCATTGCCGACTGGTGTTTGAAGATTTCTGTACCCGATACGCCGCCCTGTTGCCACAAGGCACCAAGGAGGAAATGAAATCAGAGCAAGGAGCCATCGCACAGTTAAGATTCCTGTGCCAGAAGTGTGCCGAGGTGAAGCAAAAGATTTACCTCTTTATTGACGAATACGACAACTTCACCAACATGATTCTTTCCAGCGAGGAACACCTCGAAAGATACAAGGGACAGACTCATGGAGAAGGCTATCTGCGCCGGTTCTTCAATACCATCAAGGGGGCTGCAAATACTTCACTGGGCCGTATCTTCGTTACAGGAGTAAGCCCTGTAACGATGGACGACTTAACCAGTGGCTTTAACATCGGCACGAACTATTCCTTAAAACCCCGTTTTAACGAAATGACAGGATTCACTGAGGAAGAGGTAAGGGATATGTTAAGCTATTACGCTGGCGTATTGCCTTTTAACCATACAGTGGATGAACTTATAGAAATCATGAAGCCTTGGTTTGACAACTATTGCTTCGCTATTAACAGCTACGGCAAGACTACCATGTACAACTCTATCATGGTACTCAATTTCGTAGATAACTACATAGAAAACGACTGCAATATTCCAGACAAAATGGTGGAACCCAACATCCGCATCGACTATAGCAAGATACGTATGCTCATCCGCCACGACAAGGAATTTGCCCATGATGCCAGCATCATCCAAGAGTTAGTAACAAAGGGATATGCTACAGGAAATCTCGTAGAGAATTTCCCTGCCGACCGCATCAATGACCCGGATAACTTCCTGAGTCTGCTCTTCTATTTCGGTCTGGTAACGATAGATGGAGAATACAAGGGTTCTACCAAGTTTATCATCCCTAACGAAGTGGTGCGCGACCAGATATACACTTATCTTCTGGATACTTACAGGGAGAACGATCTTACTTTCGAGCAATACGACAAGAACAAGCTGGAGAGCCGTTTGGCATACGATGGCAATTTCAAACCCTATTTTGACTATATCGCCGACTGCCTGAAACGCTATTCCTCTCAGCGAGACAAGCAGAAGGGAGAAGCTTACGTTCACGGTTTCACCCTGGCGATGACCAGCCAATGCAAGTTCTACCGTCCTATCTCGGAATTAGACAATGATGGCGGCTATGCCGACATCTTCCTCTTACCTCTCTGCGACATCTACAGAAGCATGGAAGATTCTTACATCGTGGAACTGAAATACTGCAAATCGAGCACCACGGACGAACAGGTGAAGCAACTCTTCAAGGAAGCCTCAGCCCAGATTTGCCGATATGCCGACAGCGACATCGTAAGGGAATCTATCAAGACCACCAAGCTGCACAAGCTCGTGGTGATTTATAGAGGAGCCGAAATGGTGGCTTGCGAAGAAGCGGAGGAATAACCCCTACCCCTCCACCAGCCAGTCGAGCACATATATCTGCCTGATACCATCATGCAGCACTTCAGGGTCATTATCCATCGTAAGGAGATATTTAGGATAATGATCCTGAATGGCTTGCAGGGGAGCCAGTTCACGATTCATCGTATTCTCATCCCTCACACTCAACGACACCTGATAATACTCCTTGTACTCACCTTTTATCACTACAAAATCTATTTCGGCATCACCCACTTTACCTACATAGATTTCTCCGCCCCGACGGGCCAACTCCAGATAAACTACATTTTCCAGGATATGTCCCAAATCGCCACCTTTCGTACCATTGATTACGTTGCGCAAACCGATATCAGCCAGATAAAGTTTCTGGCCTGTCTTCAGCAGCTGCTTTCCTTTGGTGTCAAATCGGGAGACGGAATAGAAGATATAGCTATCTATCAATGCAGAAACATAATTCTCTACTGTATGCGAGGTAATCTTGCGCCCCAGGGAAGTCATCGTATCACTGATACGCTTGATAACAGAGATATTGCCGATATTATCCGCCAGGAAACGAACCACACTCTGCAACATCATCACATCCGTAATCTTCCTTCGGCTCACCACATCCTTCAACACAATGGTATTGTATAATCCCAAAAGGTATTCACGCACCATCTCACGGTCGTGGTTAATCTGCAATATATATGGAAAAGATCCGTCCTCAATGTATCGGCGATATGCCCTTTCCAGATTCATATCATCAGACTGCGCCGTCAGATATTCCCTGAAGGAAAACGGGAACAGTTTGATTTCCACATATCTGCCAGTTAACAATGTTGCTATCTCTCCAGAAAGAAGATAGGCATTAGAACCCGTTACGTAGATATCTACATCATCCAGCAAGAACAAACTGTCTATCACTTTCTGGAAATTATCCACCATCTGGATTTCATCAAAGAAAAGATAGTTCATCTTGCCTTTCACGAGATGTTTCTTGAAATAAGCATACAGCACCTTATAATCAAGGTATTGTTCATTATCCAAATCCTCGAAATTGAGCTCCAGCACCTGATTCTCGGACACACCTTCAGCCAGAAGCTTCTCCCGAAACATCCTCAACAAAGAAGATTTGCCACATCGCCTGATGCCAGTAACCACCTTTATCACTTTCTTGTCTCTCCATTTTTCCAGAAGAGCCATATATTCCTTGCGCTCTATCATATTTCCAATCGTATATTAGCCAATAAAAAATGCATTGCGCTGCAAATATACAAAACTTTTCTCAGAAATTTGCAGCGCACTGCAAATTTCTTCCGTTTTTAGGCATTTTTTGCAGTGCGCTGCATTTTTCGCGTTTTTTACGAAAAATTTCGTAACGAAGTATTTCGTCTATAATTGAATAAGAACATCTGCCCCCGCATACGTAGAACAAAGTTTTCAACCCATCTATCACCCATCACGATTTATAGTTGAAATCCATATTAACTTACTCATATACAGATACTTTAATAGCGTGACTGATACTCCCGAAAACGGAAATATCCATCACGCTATCACTCACGATTTAGCTCCATCCCTCACGATTTTCGCACCACCAGGTATCGCATGCCGTCATTAAAACGCTTGCGATGGATGGATGGCATCTGCGAAAGCTTGCGACCGAAGCTGATGAGATTGCTCAACTTCACCGATGATCCGATGTGACTCTTCAACTCCTGGAAAATCTCGGCTGCCGTAAGATACTCACCCTGCTTGACATCATCGGTCAGGTCGAAATAGAGATTGAAATACTGGTCTACCGGAGAAATCACTTCAAACTTTCTGTTGCTCGCCATAATCAGCTTGGTCTGCTCCGCATCAAAATAGGTCTTCTCGCCAGCCTGCAATGCCGCCAATGCCTGCGCATAGAGTTGTTCATAATTCGGAAGCTGACTCACATCGATAGGACCCGTCAGTTCCACACCCAGGAATCTGCGATTGCCGGATGGGTCGGAGAGGATATCCTCCATGTTGCTAGTGGCGATGAAGGATGCCATTCTCGGAAACTCCTGCACATGACTGCCATACGGCGGCTTCATCTTCACACTCGGCAACTGGATGATGTTTTTCAGAAATCCCTGCTGCACCTGAGGAGATATCTGATTGAACTCATCCAGGTTGAGAAGCAGCGCCTGGCACATCGCCTGAAGCACCTGCCTTTTTTCTGACAACACAAGGTTATCATTATACCCCCACTGCAACTCGGGCGGAACCAGAGATCTGCAGAAAGTACTCTTGTTGTAACCCTGCTTGGAGATGAGAAGCGGCGCCACGGAATTGCCATATTTGCGATGACTATAGGAACGCCACTGGTTAACCATCGCCAGGAACCAGGTGTAGAACCAATCCTCCCAATAAGGATTATCGGTAGGCACCGTATGCGCCAGGGCACGGATATAATCCTTGCCATCCCACTTGCCTGCGCACTTGAAAAGGAAGTCTTCCACAGGATTATAGGTAGAGAGAAGGTCTGACTCCAGATAATTGCGTACATCCTTGATACTCACACGAATATTGGCAAGTTGCACCTCCAGCGTCATGCGCTTCTGCACACGGGCATCCACCGGTTGATATCCCCAATAATCCTTATCTTTCGGTCGATATTCTGTGAATTTCATCACCGAATTATATCGGAAATCATACTTTTTGCACAGAAATCCAATCATACGCATAATATTATCACTCAACTCCTTACCATCTTTATCCACATCCTCTTTCGAGTTATCCACAATGGCATCTTTCAAGTTATCCACAGGTTTTTCAACGGTGTGGATAACCTCATTCAGCACCAAAGGCAACGCATCCTCGCGATAATAGGGCGAAGCATCTTGGGTGAACAGAAAATCAGAGCAGATGGAAGGCTCGGGCATCTGCATCGTAGCCTTTACCAGAATCTGATAAAGCGGAGCGAAAGTCTGGAATGCCTGCTTATAAATTCTGTCAGCCTCCACCTCATCATCTGGCAGGCTTCCCTTAGCCAAAGCATATTTCACCAAGACATTCAGACTGATGCCGTCGGCTCCCATAAAGGCTGCAAGGGTGGAAGGCAGACTAGCCACTTTCTGCTTGACGGCATCCACGCCTCCATCTTCCTCTATATTAACAAACGTAAGCAGCAGAACGCCGTTATTCTGCTTCATCTTCAGGAGTCCGTTTTCCGATTTCTGGAATTCGGCAGCAGGGTGAACATGCATCCAGGTTGCCATGTTCTTGTACCCGTCATAGCCATTGGTGAGCCAAGGCACATATTCACGGAAGTTGGCTACGGTATTCTTGGCATCATCGTTCACGATGCGCTCCAGGAATCGTTCCAGACTCTTGGTGCTGACCAGGAGCTGGTTCTTATTATTTCTATGTGTGATTGTAATTTTCATTGTCAATTATTTAAAGTTTATTCAAAAACTGTTTCAACTGTTTCTGACGTTGAAACACTTTGTGCCATGCCATGAAACCCTTCATGCCACTAGTTGACTCACTTTGTGCCAACGCGTGGAACAAAATCAGATTACTCGTAAGTGAATCCGATTTCTTCGGCATAATGGTCGTAGGTAGGTTCCCCATAACCATAGCTGGCAAAGAGGTTCTTCACCTGCTCCTGCTGCTCTGGCGTAAGATGCTTCTCGCCTCGGTGCACACGATAATAGGTGGTACGGTTGCCCACGATATCCATTACCCGGAACTTGATGGTCTGCACATCACTATGCTTCACCTGGTCGTAGAGGTGAGTGAAGCCCCATGTCGCCTTAAACTGGCGCACACGCATAAAGTTGGTGCAAGGTCCGTGGAGGTTTGCATCGGGATAAACAGCATTGCCGGAAGTAACATCGGCGGGCTTGAACTTTGCCGAAATGAATCGGATGCACTCAGCGGCGCGAGGACATTCGGCATTGAAACAGTACATCCAGTGGTAGTCCACCAGACTGTTGATGAACTTTGGATCATTAAGATTTAACTTCATAAAAAAATAAATTGAAAGTTGATTAAAAGGTTTCGCAGTGGTAATTAGCCATTGTGGAATCTATGTTGACTACTCTCTGAAAAGGAACATAGGGTATCATCCGTGTGAGAGATGGCTCCGTATAACCTTTCAACTGCAAAGATACAAAATTTTAAAGCCGAATGCAAGCTTTTTCCCAAAAATTTTCGACCTTGTCCCGGCTTTCGTGCATTAAAGAACGTTTTCTGGAAGAGAGGAAGCCAGAAATCGTGAGACATGAGGGTAAATCGTGACTGATAGCGTGATGGATATTGTAAATATTTCGTCTATCCATCACGCTAAATTAAGGAGATAACAACCTAATTATCAAATGGTTAGTATTAAAAAAAAGAGAAAACGTGAGGGATGTGAGGGATAAAAAGAGGAAAAAAGATAAGTGATCAGTCAAATAAAAATGGGGTGCGTACCAGACGCACCCCATCCCATAAGACAATCCTAAAAAATCAATCTTTAATAGTGACCATAGGTAAAGAAGTAAGTAGAACTTCCATAAGTGATGTAATAATTTCCATCTGTACTCAAGAAAGGAAGAATATGTACCTTTGAGGCCAATATGTCTTCCTGGTCACAATAATAAATATCTCCCAAATCAACGGCATAGAAATGATCCACGATATATTTCTTATCAGTTTCAAAACTATCCTGAGAGTTATATTTGACCATAATCTTAGTCACTTTTCTTGAAGTCTTGTCATAGTCGAACTCAATGGCTGAAGCTGTAGGCTCGAAACTAGGCTTCTTATAAAGAATACCTGCAGAATTATTGGCTAAGTCAGCCTGTACATCCGGATTGCCATATTTCTCCAGCACATCATCAACACTTTCATATACTTCTGCCGCATGAACATCAACAAGTGATGTCACGGTTATCTTCATAGCCACCCGCTTGTCGCCATCCTTGGCCACCACGAAAGTAGAACCTATGCCACAAGCCGTAACGCATCCGCTTTCATCAACAGTAGCCACATTATTATTGAGCACCTGATACTCAGAAGGCGTAAATGATGATATTTGAGAGATATCCATCTGAGCCGTCTGACCGAAAGCCAACTCCCTGCTATCCACAACCTTATAAAAGACATCAATGCAGTTGAACTTCTTGCTGCATAATTTCAGCGTACAGTCATCAACATCTGTCAACAGATAATCCACACTGCTTACTTCTTCGCTTTTCAGAGAACGAACCTGCATTCTGATCATATTGGAAGCCTTATAATAGGAGAAGAAGCCATACTGAGAATCATAGACATTCATATTGGAATAAATATCCGTGAAGATGGTAGCTCGATAGGAATTTCCTCTGTCCACCAACTGCATATCTATTGCAGAAGTCCCGTTCTCCCCGTCATAGCAAAGCCATTCTCCATCAAAATCGCTACAGGTAAAAGTCTTCTTGATGACATCGTCATCCGAATCACATGCCACGCAACAGATGGCCAAGAACAAAAAATATATTATTTTTTTCATATCGTTCATATTTTAATATCTCGCATATTTCACCTGAGTATGTCCATTCTTATCGGTGCCCACCGTTACAAAAATAACCTTACTCATGTTCCACCAATCCTCTCGTTCGCAATAGCCCATGTCTTCCACGAAAACCGGATAGCTAGCCTTCACGAGATCCAATACTTCCTGTTGTGTTACACCCTCCTTGCAGGTAAAGGCCACAATTTGTGGAGTCAACGTTTCTGTATCATATAACACTTGCGCTTTTTCATACATATCACCATCGTAAAGACGGACACTAATGAGTCCATCGTCCTCTTCTGTCAACTCATAGCCCAACAGCTTGGCAATTTCGTCAGCCGTAGACGAGACGCAACCATCATATTTCTCGAAATCACTCTCGATTTTCTCATAACCAACAGTAGAAGTCTTGACATCTGTATAAGCATAATAATTGCATTTGTCACCATGGACAACAAAGGCATTAAAGCCTTCATCCTCAACACCAACCCGTTCATATTTATTCTCAAACGACTGGGTAATCTTGCTCAGATCGATATCCGTCCAATATTGGGCAGTAACCTTCTTTACCTTGTCGTTCTTATCGAAAACGAACATAACGGCATTGATATCCACATAACCAGGATAATACAGCCAGCCATTCAAAGCAGGCAGCTCCAAGTAATTCTTGCCATACTTCTTTGCGATTTCACGCTTGCTCAATGTCAAATCATCTCCATACTCATCGGTGGCATACTTTCTGTCGGAAACGATAATCTTGATGGTAACAGCTCCCACATCTGCACGAGCCGTGATATAGGTAGTACCACGCTTCAAGGCAGAAATTTCTCCCGTTTCAGAAGCCAAGGCAATCCTTGAATCAGAAGAGACATAAGAAGTTGCCGAAAAATCAGGATCTTCGTAAACAAAATTAGTTACATCACCCACATTAAGATAATAGGTATCTACGATTCGGCTATAGGTTTCTACCGCACCATAAGCCTCATTTTCCACCGTGCAAGTATATTTATCCAGATAATCTACCCTAAGCTTCTCGGTGGAACTAGAGCCCATAGACCAATTATACAAACACGACAGCACCTTTCCATCATAGGTATAGGTACTTGTATCTGCTTCCTTCAGATTAATTTCTTCCTTTACGGAGCTGGTAACAGTACAATAGGCGAAAGTACCATCTCCATTGAATGTCATCTCATTCCACATCGCCTTATCCGAGGAGCTCCAGTCTAGGAACCAGCCTCCCAGGATGCCGCTACGCGATGCAGACTCCGCCTCATCATCGTCGCTGCATGATGTACAAACCATCAATGGCAGCAGCAGGAGCGGAAGTAGCCATAATCGATTTATCAGTCGTTTCATAAGCATATTTCTTATTAATGATAGATTTATAAAATTAATATCTCAGAACGTAGCCCAGCTTCACCTCGATGGAATTGATGCGCTGCTTGTAACCGCTCATATTGTTATCACCTGTCAAGCCATTGAACATAGGAAGACGGGTACTCTCCCAATATTCCTTGTTTGCCATGTTAGACAACATCAGATTATAATTAACACCCAACTGGAATCCCTTCAACTCATAGGCTACACCAAACTTCAAGCCATAGTTGAAACGATTGTATGGAGACTTGTCAAAAACATGTTCCACCTCGTTATTGGCACCTAAGCTTCCGCCGCTTTGAACCGTCTTCTTCAATGTCATGGTCTTGCTATACAAATCAAGGCTTGAATTAAACTGCTCGTTGTTGTTGAAAGTACCAACAGGCGAATCCATCAGCACATCCTGTCCGATACGGGTATATACATTACCATAAGTATTGGTAGAGCCAGATACCTTCAAGTTGGCCTTCAAGCCATAGCTCACGAATGGACCGGCATTGAGATGCAAGCTTCCCGTCTTGGTCAGCACGAAACGGTAAGACAGCAAGAGAGGCACCTCAAGCGTATGCATCGTATAATCCTCCTCCACATCAAAGTCGTTGTTGCCGATATAAACAGCCGACTGGGTGGCACGGTAAGTATAATCCTTCAGCGAATTATTCACTGCATTCTTATATTTATAATAGGTGTAGTTCACACCCGACATCAGGTAGAAGTTCTTATAAAGACGAATATCTGCCAGGAGTCCTACCGTGAAGCCCTGCTCCGACTTATAGTTGGCATTCTCACGAGAATCAGCAAAAGAATAGTTCAACGGACTACCCACGAAGCTGCCACCTGCAGAAGTAGACACCGTAGGCATCAGATAACCCGCAGAAACGCCAAAGGAAACTGCACGACCACCCAAACGGCGATTGTAGAAAAGACTATCGGCAAACGAAGTCAAGGTACAGGTATAATTGGTAGTCTCTGCCTTGCGCACGGTGATAAGCGTATCCTTGGCATAATACTTGTTCTTCTCCAGTCTCACCTGATATTTACCAGGTTCCATCTTCTCACTCTGGTAAGGAGACTTACCCACATTCTTTCCATTGAGGAAGACATCAAATCCTTCTACAGGAAGAGTATAGAGAGAGAACTGTCCGAAGAGAGGCTTCAGCTTGGCATCAACACGCACGATATCGTTGGTAACCTCGAAATCTCCCTCCTGAGGAGCATACTTGTCTGCCTCAACCTTGTAAGTATGTTTACCCTTGCTCATCATAGCAGCAAACACACCATTCTCTGATTTCACCTCAACGCCGTCAACAAAGACAGAAGCATCATCAGGATTATGGCTCAAAACAAACATCTGGGTGTTGGTGCTGCTTCCTGCAGCAGTCTCTGCTGCAGTATAGCTCTTCAGGCGCAATTCATAAACCACACCTTCGTCAATATTTCCCTCATACTGATACACTACAGGGAAATAACCCTCATGAGCGAAAGACAGACTTCTGGCACCATAAGGCACATAAATCCACACCTCGCCATTGTGCTGCTCCGTCTTTACTATGCCCAAGGCATCAGCACGAAACTCGATGTCCTTCAAATTGGTTATCACACGAATCAGCGCACAAAGCTTACCCTCATCATTATCTCTCACAGGTTTAGTGATACGCGCCGTCAAGTCGTTATCCAAACGGGTGAACTTGCTCACATCCATCGTTGATTGAGCCTTAGAAAAAGCGGTGATGAAGAGAGCCATCACCAACAACAAAATTAATCTACATGTTTTCATAAAAAATCTATTTTATTATGTTGAAATTATCTGTCCTATTTTATATCAATATTCTTTCAATAGAGTTCTACAGCTGGAAATCCTGCATACCGATTCTTCCATCTCGTGCATTCGGATCCTTATCTGGCTGCCAGGTTCTTACGTGAATGATAGGCAATTTTGGATTCGCGAAATCTATCAGGAGGAAGAGATAACCCGTATCACCATAAGATGACGAGTAATAATCCTGCTTAATCTGGATGCCATAGATATTAGGATTAGATGCAGAACGGCGGATGATATTATCGGCAAAATGAATATTCACATACTCATTGCTGGCAAAACACGCCTTCAGGCTCTTCATATACTGCGCCTTGGTCTGGCGGGTATATTTCACATGCTTCAGATTGGTAGGTCCCACTTCCCTGTTACCGGAACTCTTCACGATAGAACCCGTGATAATCAGCGCATCATTAGAGAAAATGCTACTGATATAATCCAGACGTTTCAGGGCATACGCCGTCTTGTAGCTCTCCAGGAAGTTGACCATAACCTTTCTGGCCTCATCGCTCCAGGATCCTCTCTGCATGATGTCAACCACAGCAGCCTTGTTGAGTCCGAAGGCCAACTCATCAACCTTTCCATCATGGGTAAGATGAAAAACCACATCCTCCACGAAAGTACGGCGATTACCTTGGAAAGAGAAACTCATCGGGAAACTGCGACAGATTACTTCCTCACCATTTTTCTGGAAAGTAAGCTGAGGAGCTCTCAGAAGCTTGGCCTTTCCATAGTTGATGAGTTTGGTAAACATCGCATAGCCATCGGCTGTAAAACAATCCTTTACTCCAGCATAGTTCTTCTCTCTGATGGCAACCTCTATCTTCTGCATCGTGGCAAGATAAGGAGACACCTCGCCATCTCCCAGTGTAGAAGGAATTGAATTCAATGCAGCCGTAGATGGAGCCAAAACAGCCTGATACTGATTGTTGTTAGCCATCACAGGCTTGATGCTCTTGTCTTTTTCCAACTTCAGATGTGCCGTACGGAAAGGAACAGCCGAAGTATTGTCGAGTACCTCACGCAATTCTCTGTCGTAGTTAGCTTCATCCTCACAGATATACTCTGCCTGCACATCCAGTTTATTAAGATTCAACGATTTAGGTATCGTTATATCGCCCATGCCATCCTTGGCAGAACAGACATCAGATCTGCCCTGTCCATTATAATATGTATAATTAAAATTGGTAGCCGGCTTACCTTTATAAAGCACATTGATAACCATGGTTCGCTCGTCACCGTCATCTTCCATTGATTCAGTCGAAATAGAGATATTATTAAGAATATCATTTACATTCTTTGAAATCAGAGGCATCAGCAGCTGCTCACCACTGAACCCCAGACGAATCTTCAGTTCGCTTCCATCAGGCAAACTGCGCAGCAATGCCAAGGCAGCATAATAACTGGTCAGGGCATCAGCCACCTTGCCGTCTTTCTCATATTTCTCGGCATTAGATGCATATTCCATCACTTTCATCTTACGCTGCTCGAACAGTTTATCAAGTTCCGACTTCTTGATATACCTGAGAACGGTGGCATTAGGCTCATCTTCGATGACCAACTCTGTGGTGTTGCGCAAAGTGGTATGCGAATAGGTCTTGATAATGTTATCCACCTTGGTATTGGTCTTGACATTCTGCCCCTGGCTCTCATTGGTCATGAGATAAGTGAAATTAGACTCAACGGTAGTTGAAATCTGGCCAGCCAAAGCAGCCAAAGCGCTATTACTCGCCTGCTTCAGATTGGAACCATGTCCCAAACCACAGATATAACTATCATCTGCCTGAATGGCCTGCGCCCGTTTCAGATTCTCCTTATTCGCTTGAGCAACGGCCCAAAAGGGAACCAGCAACATTAAGAGTAACACTACATTTTTCTTCATAATTTGCATATCTTTATTTCTACTTAATTAACTAAATAAGTGCAAAGATATTAAAAAAATATGAAATGCGCAACGGGCATTTTGGTGATTTGCGCCCATTTGGTCACCCCAAGTGTTCATTGCGCTAAAAATAATGTTCAAACGGCTTCATTTTGTTTGAGCAAGGAAAAACATGGCGTTATCCTAGGAAATGTGTATTTTTGCACCATCTGAAACCTAGGAAACGTGTAAAATACAGGATTACGAAACCTAGGAAACGTGTAAAATACGGCATATTAAAAGCTAGGAAACGTGTAATAAAAAGAATATCAGTCTGTTACAAAACGAAAATCTCAGTCAATTATTAAAATGAAAAAATGTCATGAATACACAACCATAGCGATTTGCCAGATTTCCTATTTCCGTTTTTGCTGTTCCCGTATTATCCTGAACGCCAAATCGGCAAACTTTTTCATGGCCGCCTGAACCTGTCCTCGTCCGAAAGCCCAGAAAATGAGGGCGGCAGAGGCTGGTGCAGCATGTGTTCCTACATACTTGTACTTCCCTGAAGGACACTAACTTTTAGCAAAATAAGGCATTCTGAACACCCCAAAACTTGTAAAATAAGGCATTCTGAGTTTTTTAGTAGTAAATTGGTAGCGAATAAAAAATGCTATTTGAAAGAATATTGGAGTAAAGATTTTCTTGGATAAAGAAAACGACGAAACGCATTATCTGCATTTCGTCGCTTCCTTTTTATAAGTCTATCAGATTCCTGAAGAATCTAAAACATTAAAAATCACCAGGTCCTTTTCCCCTTCATTCCCCCACCATAATCCTCACTTCATAAAAGCTGGAGCCGTAGCCTTGCCAATAGCCCAGGGCACCATGCACATTCGACTCCAGATTGGTATTCACTGGCATCAGGGGAATTCTGGATAATGCCAGCATATCCTCGAAACTGCGCCAGAAGGCATACCCCTCATCGGTTAAGGTGGATAACTTTACCCTTACAACCTCATCCTTCTTGAAAAAGGGGGTGAAATTCTTCTGCAGATTATCCCTGCCACGCTTCACGGACAACTTGCCATCCTCTCCTATCATCCCATCATCAAAAAGCCCCAACTCTGCTGACGACATTTCCCTTTGCTTACCAACCACCTGCGTAAAAAGCTTGCACTTTCCACGATAAGAAGTATAAGCATAAAGCTGGAAAAGACTGTCCACATCCGTAGGCTCTACACGAAATGAATCTATCTTTGCCGACACAGGTATGCGGGTTCTGGCTTCAGCCACCTTGCCATCCGAAGCCTCAACCCGCAAGCTGTACTCCCTGCCCTCCTCGCCACGCATATCATAAGTGGTATATATAAAAGGTGGAAAATACTTTTTATCATATCGCCCCGCCAATACCTCTGTTCTCTCGCCATCAGAAATGGTGACCTTTGCCCAACGGTCCATATAACGGGAAAGACTATCCAGCGACAACGCATCATCACTCAACGGTATCGTGCGGGTCAACTTTACCACTGGGAAGCCACCTGCATCTATCCACCCCTCAACCACCAGTTGCGACTGGCTGGAAGTGGAAACATCCTGACTGCATCCTCCCAACAGAAAAGATAAAGACAAGACTATCATGACGATGTAACTGCGACTGATTTTCATAACCGAATTGATTAAAATTTATAATAATAATTGATGGATGGCATAATGGGCATCAGGAACTTGAAAGAACCATATCTCACGTGATTATCATACACCTTGATACGATAGAACAAATCGTTTCCATGCATGGTTGCATTGTAGAGAGAGAAATTAATGCCACTGCGACGGGTTCCCCTGGCAACGAAATCATAACTCAACGACAAATCGAGTCGCATATAAGGACTAACCCTGTTTCCATTGTGAGATCCATACTCCGTAACGATATTACCCGACATCAGATAGGCGTAATTCACTTTTGTATAAGGAGTTCCGGATGCCAGAACATAGGTTGCCCCTAAATTGAGACGGCGGTTAATGCGATAAGTAGCCACGGCATTCAGTTCATAAATACGTTCATGTCCGGCAGGATACCATCCCTGATATTGTGCGCCATTAAACTTTCGCATGGCTCTTCCCAGGGAAGCGCTCAACCATCCCGTGAGTTTTCCCCTTCTCTTTTCGAGAAGAAGATTCAAGCCATAGTTGTAGCCCTTGCCATGCAACAGGGATCCATCAAAGGAATAAGAAGAGAAGAGTATGTCAAACATGTTGCTGCTATTCTCCATCTGGTGCTTCAGCCATTTATAGTAAGTTTCAACACTCAACCGATATTCCCTCTCGGCAAACCAGAACTCTCCCTGCAGGGCTACGTGATAGGCATACTGCGGACGATGGTCCGCATCGGCAGCAAACCAGAATTCCGTAGGAAGTCCTGCTGAAGAAAAACCTGTCTGGAAAAGATATTGGTTCCGGATACCCAGATTGAGGTTCAGCTTTGCCGATGGCGACAGATTGTAATCAAACTTAAGATGAGGCATCACCCGATAGTAGGATTTCTGACAATGATAACCCGAAGCCCTTGTTCCCAGTTCCATCAGGAGCTTTTCACCCAAAGGTTGGCAATACTGCAGATAAGCACTGGTTTCCATCGCCTTCTGGCGCTGTGTATCAGACTGATAATTAGCCAGATTACCCGATATTCCGACATTTTGCGGCAACAATTGATGGCGAATCACTTCAGCACCCATCTTCCATCTTCCCCAGGAAAGATTTCCCTTATATCCCAAATCGAAGATATAAGAACGCATTCCTACCTGGAAGGAATATTCATCGATGTTCAGGCGATTGGCATAGCGGGAATAATATACCGCCTGCTCCATCGTCCAATCACTCTTTCCTTCATCCGAAGTTTCCTTCGAACGCGAATACCAATGGAGTGCTGCCATCGTATTATCCCATTTCAGTTTGCCCAGCAAGCCATGACTTGCCTGCCCCAATTTCATGTTATCAAATCCCCAGTAGCCCTCCAGTTTCAGCACATTGGCATCATCAATCTGGGTGATATAAGAGAGATTATAATCGGAGAAATCATACTTCACTTCATCGCCATCTACCTCAAGCCACTTGGAATAGAGCAGATTGAGATAGGCGGCACGAGCTGAAAGCAAAAGCAGGGAGCGTCTGCCAAGAGGCAAGCGAAAAGTACCCTGCGAAGACATCGGACCTACCGACAGTTCGCCATGTGTACCACCCGCCGAAAGACCATCTTCTGCCCCAAGCCAAGTAGGGGTCAACATATCCACGCTACCCCCAAGCCTATTGGGAAAAGAAGCGGAAGCTGGTGATTTCAGCAGACTCATCTCGTTGAAATGTCCGGCATTGAAGATGGAGAAGAAACCCAGCAGATGTGCCGCATTATAAATAGGTACACCGCCGAGGGAAACAAAATTATGGGAATTATCGCATCCCTGGATATGCAGACCGGCATCATATTCAGAATTGGTCTGTACCCCAGGCAAGAGTTGGGCATAATGCATAGGGTCGGCATTGCCCAGAATATGAGGCATATCATCCATGAGCTGCATGTTGATGATGCTGGCACCCTCTATCTCCCTCAACTGAGAACGAAGGCGCTTGCCCCGAATCTCCACATCCTGAAGTCCATAATGATTGAGCGTGTCGGTCAATTCAGCCGACACGCCCTTGAATATGCAGAATGCTACATACATAAATATGCAGAAAACTCTTTTCACTATCAAATAATTCCCTGATAATTCAACAATAGAAATAATGAATTCTCTTAATTATACATTCTGATGAAATCGTCCACGATGCTCTGCACCTTATCCACGACACTCTTGAATGACTTCTCGTTGAAGTAATCGTAGTAAGAATACTTGGAACCGTCAGAGAATTCCAACCATGGCTCAGCATACCAATAGTGGTAGTTTCCATAGCCATCGTCTACAGGTGCGAGATAAACCTTAGAGCAGCTCTTTGAGCTGTTGTTGAGGTATAACTTGGCATCAATCAACTTGTTGGCATTCTCAAGATACTGCTTAAACTGCGCCTCGTTTTCATCATTACTGCCCGCCTTATCAAGGTTTTGAATCAGCAGATCAACATCCGAAAGCGTAGCAATCACCTTAGCCTTGCCCAAGATGTCAACCGACACAGAAACCTTGCCGTAAGATCCCTGCAAATCATTGCCGATAGAACCCGTGGCACTGGCAGCAACCGTAATCAGCGTTTCGCTACCCTTAGAGACAGTTGCCTTAGCCTCAGCCGACTTTCCTGCCTTGAAAGCCGCCTTGTTAACCACTACCTTATAAGCACCAACCTGAGTTGTGGAAGTAATCTCTACCTCATCCTTGGTCAGGTCAATCTCACCACTGGTCTTCACCTGGGTTTCAACCGTGGTCATGGCTCTTACCTCGCCATTTCTAGTTAGAGTAAGTTCCATCTTCTTAGGCAAGAAAAGGCGATATTCGTCTTTATACTCCTGCCACTTGTAGCCATCCCAATAGCCATCCTCTTCGTCGAAGCAATCGTGATGAATTTTCGTACCCTCTTTGCTGGCCTTCAAGGTAAGCACGCATTTGTTGCCCTGCTTGTCGTTGAAGATGAAAGAAAGATGATCGCCACCCTTCTGAGTCTGTTTCCACACTCCGTTCTGAAGCGTAAACTCACCTACGAAGTTAGATGCAATGATCAGGTATTTGGTACCATAGTCGCTGCTTGAAACCACAGAAGCATCTCTACATGCCTCGAACCAACGAGACACGGCATCGTCTTCTTCGAACTCAACGCCATCAATCATGTTCTTGAACTCCTGCAAATCACTCACGTTCATCTTGCCCAACAATTCCTGGGCTGTAGCTTCCAGACTCTGCTTGGCTTGTGCGGCGGTCATATCTGCCGTTCCGCTGCCACCGCCAGGATTATCACTTCCTCCGCCAGGGTTCTCTGTGCCACCACCCGGATTCTCTGTACCTGGGACATTAGGATCATCACTGCTACTGCAAGACACCATGGAAAAGGTCATTGCCATAGCCAAAAAAGATACCAATAAGAAATTATTCTTTTTCATTCCAGTTAGTTCCATGCTTGTCTATCCTCAAGAACAAGCGGTTAAATGAACATAGGTGGTGAGGACATCATTCCACCTCTTTACAATTCTCCTTTATTATTTTATTTTTTCTTTATTCTTTTCTTCACGATTCTCCCCTGGTTTTCTTGTCTGTCACATACATGCCCAGCAGGATGCAGGTGGCACCCACCAGGAAATAGGGGGTGATTTTCTCGTCGAGCACCCACGAAGCAAATATCATGGTGGTGATGGGGTTGAAGTACACCCAGTTGGTAGCCTTCACCGTTCCCAGTTTCGAGATGCACCAGTTCCAGGTGAGGAAGCAGATCATGGAGGCGAGACAGCCCAGGAAGAGCAGGTTGCCGAAGACCTGCGGACGGATGAAGACTTCCATCGGCGGGAATCCTGGAATGAAGAGATAATAGGGCAGGATGGTCAGCACACCATAGAAGAACACCTTCCGGGTGATGAATGCCGCCCCATAATGATTGCTCACCGACTTCATCAGCAGCGAATAAATCGCCCAGCACATGCAAGCCGTAAACGCCAGGGCATCGCCCACCGGAGAAAGATGGAGCACGAATCTGCCGTTCAGCACCACGATGATCATTCCCACAAAAGCCAGCAGCGAACCGAGCAGCTGCACGATGTGGATGCGGGAGGAATCCTTATAGACCATACGCACCAGCAGGGTGGCGAAGAGCGGACAGGAACACACAATGAGCGAAGTATTCGTGGTGGTGGTGAAGTTCATCGCCTCGTTCTCGCTGTAGAAATAGAGCGAACCGCCCGTAATGCCCAGCAGTGCCATCTTGGCCTCATCCTTCCACGAGTCGGCAAGGAAGCGGCGGTGGTTGAAGCAGAGCATCAGCACGTAGGCGATGGAAAAGCGCAAGGTGAAGATTTGGGCTGGCGAAAGCCCATTGAGCATCAACACCTTGGTAGCTACAAAGGTGGTACCCCATATCGCCACCGTGAGAAAGGCGACGAGGTGATAGAAAATATTGCTATTTCTTGTCATTCATTACTAATTTTTCGTTTTATTATGCAAAAGTAAGATTTTTCCGTGGATAAACCAAGACTTCTGCACTTTTTTTTGTAACTTTGCAGTATGATTTTGCATTCCATAGACCAAGTCCTGTTATCAGGCATCGACATCCCCGAGCGCATGAACAATCCGCTCGATTATCAGCCTCATCCTCTTTGCATCGCCGTATGCAAGGAGCTGCAAACCTATCTATCTGAGCGTAAAGACTGGCGAGAGGAGATAGATAAAGGAAAAATGTTTGGCGTACTCATCGTTGAGAATGCCAAACCGGAACCTGGTGCCTCAGAAATAGGCTATCTTGCCGCCTATAGCGGACAGATAGGCGGAAGAAGCGACTGGGATGACTTTGTGCCGGCCGTATTCGACTATCTGCAGCCCGACGGATATTTCAAGACCCATGAGGCTGAAATATCCGATATCAACCAGAGAATCAAGCAATTGGAGGGCAATGAGCATATAAAGGAAGCCAAGAGCCTCATCCTGCAACTGCAGGAAGAGCGGAAGCAGACCATCGCTGCCTTTCAGGAAAAGATGAAAGAGGCGAAGGCAAAGCGTGATGCCCGGAGAAAGACAGGAAATCTTACCCCGGAGGAAGAGGCTGAGATGGTGAAGGAAAGCCAGTTTATGAAGGCTGAACTGCGCCGACTCAAGAAATCGCTTTCAGAAAAGACCACCCTGGAAACGGAATATGAAGTCTTTCAAGCGGATATTCTTCGCCTGAAGCAACTGCGCAAGACATTATCTGATGCCTTGCAGCAATGGCTGTTCTCGCAGTTCCGCATGCAGAATCATGAAGGCAAGATGAAGGACCTGCTGGAGATTTTCAGGGATGCAGCCCTCAGGGATTATCCGCAAGCCACCCTTGCAACGAGCAGAATAGCTGCCCTGAAGATGGTGCCGCCTGCCGGAAGTGGCGAGTGCTGCGAACCGAAACTGCTGCAATATGCTTACCTGCATGGTTACAGGCCTTTGCAGATGGCGATGTTCTGGTGGGGCGAAAGTCCAAAGGAGGAGATTCGCCATCATCTGCAGTTCTATCCTGCCTGTAATGGCAAATGCAAGCCGATATTGCATTGGATGCTGCCGGATAGGGTATTTGATTCTAAAATTGCCGAAAAGCAGGCATTGGAAATCTTATATGAAGACGACCAGTTGGCTGTCATCTACAAGCCTTCGGGATTGCTGTCTGTGCCGGGCAAGGATTCATCCCAGCCATCCGTCTATTCCATCATGCGGAAGAAATATCCAGCAGCAAGCAGTCCGCTGATAGTCCATCGTCTCGACATGGCGACGAGCGGTCTGATGATTATTGCCAAGACAGATTTCGCTTACCATCGTCTGCAGAAGGAGTTTCTTCACCATCGGGTTCAGAAGAAATACATTGCCATCATCGGATGCAAGGATCAGAAAGCCTGCGATAAAATCTGGGAAAAAGCAAAGAAAGAAGAATTGAAGGAAGAAGGAAAATCTTCTATTTCCGCAGAAAAGCAGAAGATTTCCCTTCCGTTGATGCCCGATTATCTGGATCGTCCCCGCCAGATTGTGAATCATGAACAGGGCAAGGAGGCGATTACGGAGTATGAGGTTCTGGATCGCATCGATGCCACCCATCTCCGCCTGGCACTCTATCCCAAGACGGGCAGGACCCATCAGCTCCGTGTGCATTGTGCCCATCACGAAGGCTTGAATGCTCCCATCCTTGGCGACCCGCTCTATGGCAACGAGAAGGCAAGCCGCCTTCATCTCCATGCCGAGGAGATTACCTTCGAGCATCCTCTTACGGGGAAGGAAATCAACATCAAGCGAGAGGCTGATTTTATTTACCCTTAAGGCAAAAAATATTTTCCCTTAAGGGTAATAATATTTAGCCTTAAGGGAAAATTTTGTGCTATAAAAAAGTCTATTATATAAAGTCTACTATACAAAGTCTATTATACAAAGAACATGATAATAACCTGGGCGATGATGACTCGGATAAACATTCCCAGCGGATACACCGTGGCGTAGCTGATGCTAGGGGTGTCGCCATCCAGCGTCTCGTTGGCATAGGTGAGTGCCATCGGATTCGCCATGCTTCCACAGAGAATTCCACAGATGCTTCCGAAATCATACTTCTTGGTCTTCAGGATGATGAAGCCCACGATGACCACAGGAACCACCGTGATGAGAAAACCGATGCCTACCCACATCAAACCCTCGGGACGAATCACCGTCTCGAAAAACTGTCCACCAGCCGACAAGCCCAAGCAGCCCAGATAGAGAGCAAGACCCAGTTCGCGCAGCATCAAACCCGCACTTCGCGTCATATAAGAGATAAACTGCACACGAGGACCGAGGGCACCAATGAGAATACCCATCACGATAGGACCGCCGGCAATGCCCAGACGCACAGGTGCCGTCATGCCCGGAATATGAAGCGGAATGGTTCCTACGGCAAGACCGAGGATGATTCCCAGGAAGATGGCACCCAGATTAGGCTCGTTGAGCGTCTTCACGGCATTACCCAGGAACTGCTCCACGTGGTCGATGCTCGTTGGGTCGCCCACCACGGTAAGGCGGTCGCCGTATTGCAGACGGAGGTCGTCGGTGGCAAGCAGTCGGATATCACCACGCAGCACTCGGCTCACGTTCACACCGTAGGTGTTGCGCATCTGGAGGCTTCCCAGTCGCTTTCCGTTGAGTCCCGGACGGGTCATCACGATGATTCGGCTTTCCAGTTTGGCATCGATGGCATTCCAGTCTACCTTATCATTATTCCACTCCTTATCCACCTTCTTTCCGAAGAGAATCTGCATGGCAGCTGCCTCATCCTTGTTGGTAACCACGAGCACATTGTCGTTGGTATGGAGCACGGTATCAGCTTCCGGCACGATGACCTGTTCGCCTCTCCATACACGGGAGATGATGAACTTGCGATGGGTCATCATCGAGATTTCGGCGATGGTATTGCCATTGAGTGCCGGATTCACGATGATATACTGTCCGATGGCAGTATGGTCATCCTCATCGGCACGTCGAATCTCTAGGTCTTCGGGCTTGACAAATAGCTTGCGCAGGAACATCATCGCCAGGATGACGCCCACCACACCCAGCGGATAGGTGACGGCACAGCCCAAGGCAGCCCCGCCGCTAGGCAAGCCCAACTGCTGCAATGCCTGCTGGGCAGCACCCAGGGCAGGCGTATTGGTGGTGGCACCGCAGAGGATGCCCACCATATCAGGCAGACTTACGGGCAGCACCAGGCAGAGGAGGAGGGAAAACAGAGTTCCCACCACGATGACCGCCAGACTCCAGAGATTGAGCGCGATGCCTTCGTGGCGCATGGAGCCGAAGAAGTTAGGGCCCACATAGAGTCCCAGCACGTATACAAACATGGTAAGTCCGAAACTCTCGGCAAACTCCAGCATGTCAGGGTCGATGGAGAGTCCGAGATGGCCCGCCACGATGCCCACGAAGAAGACGAAGGCGATGCCGAGGGAGATACCTTTTACATGGAGCTTGCCGAGGGCAAGTCCCAAAGTACAGATCAATGAAAGAATGACGATGCCTTGCACCGCCGAATGCACGTTGATTAAATTATCAAACCACATAGTGTTGTTTAAATTTCAATTCCCGAGATAATGTTCGTTTATTCTATTTCGACTGCAAAGGTACATTAAAATAAGTATTCCACAAAAGAAAAATGTTCTTTTCTTCCCAATAATTCCAACAAAAGTAGAAATAAAAGAAGAGACGTTGCCCTGAATCGAAGATTTTTTGTAACTTTGCAGGCGTTTTAAAATAAAAATGATGAAAGATATTTGTTGTATTGGACACGTAACGAAGGATAAGATTGTTACTCCCCACCGCACGGTTTACATGGCAGGCGGCACTTCTTTTTATTTTGCCTACGCCATCAACCAGTTGCCCAAGGACGTAAGTTTCTCGCTGGTTACGGCAATGGATCCTACAGAAACTGAACCGATAGAGAAGATGCGCCAGGCTGGCATCGAAGTCACCCTGAACCCATCGCGCAACACGGTGTTCTTCGAGAACATCTACGAGGAAGACCAGAACAAGCGCAAGCAGCGCGTGCTTGCCAAGGCAGACCCATTCACCATCCGGCAGCTGGAGAAGGTGGAGGCGAAAGTTTACCACCTGGGCAGTTTGCTGAGCGATGATTTCTCGCCAGAGGTAGTGGAGTTCCTCTCACGCAGCGGCAGGGTTTCCATCGACGTGCAGGGTTATCTGCGCGAGGTGAGAGACGAGAAGGTTTATCCCATCGACTGGAAGGAGAAGCTGGAGGTGCTGAAGCACACCTATTATTTAAAGGTGAACGAGACGGAGATGGAGACCATCACGGGACTGAAGGAACCCCGGGAGGCAGCCAAGCTCATCCATTCGTGGGGCGTTACCGAGGTAATCATCACCCTAGGCAGCGAGGGTTCTCTGATTTATGTAGATGACACCTTCTACGAGATTCCCGCCTATCCTCCTCACGAGGTGGTGGATGCCACAGGATGCGGCGACACGTATTCGGCAGGTTATCTCTACAAGCGACTGCAGGGTGCCACCCCTACCGAAGCAGGCAAGTTTGCTGCAGCCATGTGCACCATCAAGCTGGAGCACAACGGTCCGTTCAACCGCAGCATCGAGGATATAGAGCAGATTATCAAATAAACATGTTATTTCAGAACCCCAAATAGGAATATAAAGCCTGTTTGGGGTTCTGTTTTGTTATATTTTCCGCTTATTTGTATCAAATTGAGGTTCATCATGAAAGAAAAATCAGAAATGAACCATTATGAACTTGTATAGTTTCCCATTTTTCATTATCTTTGCAAGCAAAAATCATAAACTAATAATTTAAACTACGAACAAATGAAAGCAATGAAGCAATTCGGAATCTTAGCATGTAGCCTACTCGCTCTTGCAGCATGCTCATCGGGAAGCAGCAGCGACCCAATTCCATCAACAGGTCAAGAGAGCAAGAAGTTGCCTATCCATATCAGCACCTCTGTTGATACACGGGTCATCAACAACTCCTTCGAGGAAGGAGACAACATCGGTTTGTTTGTAGTCAACTACAATACAGACGGTTCTGCAGCCACCCTCAAGGCAACAGGCAATCATGTGGACAACATGAAGTTTACCTATAACGGCACATGGACTCCAGCCTCTCCTATCTACTGGAAAGACAACACCACCCCTGCCGACTTCTATCTGTATTATCCATACACCGCCACTATCGGCGATGTAACTGCCCTGGTATGGAGCGTGAATGCAGACCAGAGCACAACCGAGAAATACAAGGCAGGCGATCTGCTGATAGGCAAGACCACCCATGTGGCTCCTACCGAGAATGCCGTGAAGATCGATGCGAAGCACGTGATGAGCCAGATGGCCATTTCCCTGAAGCCAGGCAATGGCTTTACAGAGGAATCGCTGGGCAAGGCAAAGATCAGCGTAAAGATTAACCAGCTGAAGACCCAGGCTACCGCCAATCTCGTAACTGGCGAATTGACTGCCAAGGGCGATGCTGCCGACCTTACTCCGCTGAAGGAAGAGGGCAACAACTATAAGGCTCTCATCATTCCGCAAGCTGCAGGCGAAGGCGTACTCATCACCGTGAACGTGGATGGCAGAAACTACCAACTGAAGAAGGCTGCCAACTTCACCGCCTTCGAAGCAGGAAAGAAGCATAAGTTTACCGTAACCCTGAGCAAGACCAGCAATGGTGTGAATGTGAACATCACCAAGTGGGAAGACGACGGAATCGACTACGGAGGCACAGCAGAATAAAAAGATTCACTCTTAAACAAAGACGATATGAGAACAATTCATATTTCCAAGCACACCTTATTATATTATATGGTGGCTTTGGTAGCCATGCTCTTCACAGGCTGTAGCGATGATTTCTTCGGCAGCAGCGAACAGCATGACAGCAACCGCATCCAGCTATCGGGCGACATCGACCAGATTGCCGTGACCCGCGTCAACGACAACGGTTTCTGCAATGGCGACGTGATGGGTGTTTACATCGTAGATTACGATGGCAATACTCCTGGAACCCTGAAGGTTAGCGGCAACCGTGGCGATAATGTGCGCCACACCTTTGATGAGCCTAACTATAAATGGAGTTCTGCCTACGATCTTTTTTGGAAAGACAAGCATACTCATATTGATGTGTATGGCTACTATCCTTTTGCCAACCCTGAGAGCATCGAGGACTATCAGTTTGAAGTGCAGAAGGACCAGAGCACCACAACGTCAGAGGGTGAGATGGGTGGTTACGAAGCGAGCGATTTCCTCTGGGGGAAGGTGTCCGATGTGGCTCCTACCACCAGCGTTATCCGTTTGCCTCTGGCTCATCGCATGTCTAATGCCCGTGTTACCCTGATTCAGGGTTCCGGTTTTGCCGAGGGCGAATGGGCGAATACCAAGAAGATAGTCCTGACAGCCAATGTGGCTCGCAAGGCAAGCATCAACCTTTCTACCGGCGAAATCAAGACAGCCGGAAGTGCAGAGAGCACTATGACCATTCCATCTCGTGTCAACGACGAGTGGCGCACCATCGTGGTTCCTCAAACCGTGGCAGCCGGCACTACCCTCTTCAGCATCACCATCGGTGGTGTGCCTTATAAGTTCACTAAGAACGAGGCACTTACCTACGTGGCAGGCAAGATGATGAACTTCGGTATCAAGGTGGATAAGCAGGCAGGAAGCGGCACTTATAAGCTTACTTTGGTTAGCGAAAGCATCACTCCTTGGGAGAATGATCTGGTAAGCCATGATGCTACGGCGAAGGAGTATATTGTCATCAACTCTACTCCTGGAGGTTTGAAGAATGCCATTACTGCGGCTAATAAGGACTATACTCAGGTTCGAAATCTCAAGATTACAGGACAGATTAATGCAAAGGATTTCTACTTCATGAGAGATTCTATGCTCCGTTTGTCAGCATTGAATTTGAAAGAAGTTCGAATCAAAGGATGGGGAAAGAACGAAGAGAATGAAGAGAATATGGATGATCAAATTCCAAATAGTGCTTTCTATTTCATTCAGACTGTGGGAGGAAGTAATAGTCTCAATAGAATAGTTCTTCCTGACACTTTAAAATCTATTGGTTCAAATGCGTTCTACGGCTGCAAATATCTGTCAGGTTCTCTTATAATCCCTGAAGGTGTGACAGAAATTAAACGTGGAGCTTTCAACGGATGCATCGGTCTAAATGGAATCTTATCTCTCCCATCTACTCTAAAAAAATTAGGAAATAGAGGCGAAGATGACATGGGTGATGAAGGAACTGACTATTATGGAGGCGTATTTCAAAATTGTAGAAATCTTACAGGAAATTTAATTTTGCCAGATAATTTGGAATTAATTAGAGGATATTGCTTCTCTGGGTGTAGTGGATTATATGGTGAATTAAGATTACCTGCAAAACTTAAGAGAATGGGTAATTGTGCGTTTAGTTACTGTTCTGGATTCTCAGGCTCATTATCAATACCACAAGGTATTACAGCCCTACCATCTGAAGCATTTCATAACTGTGGTTTTAACGGAACATTAACTTTACATGATGGTATAACAAATATTGCAAACGATGCTTTTGCTGACTGTCATTTCAAAGGCGAATTACACTTGCCCAAAAGTCTAAAAGTCATTTCGGAAAACGTCTTCTGTAATAATGATTTTTCTGGAACCTTAACATTACCATCTACCCTTACCCATATCGGTAGCAATGCTTTTGCCAACAATTGGCGATTGATGGGAGTTCTTGATATTCCTAATGAAGTAGAAAGTATCGGTGAAAGTGCATTTTCAAACTGTAAAATGTTGGAAGGTATTATCTTCCCAGAATCTATGGAGACAATACGTCAAGGCGCATTCTCGGATTGTTTCGGGATTACATCTATACGATGCAAAGGAACGATGCCTGCCCATATTGAGAGCGGAGCTTTCAATGGCGTAGCCAAGGACAACTTCACCCTTGAAGTCCCAGAATCAGCCATCGCTCAGTATCAAGCAGCCAGCGGCTGGTGCGACTTCAAGCGCATCGCTGCCCACCACGAGCTCGTTTGCCGACCATCTGTTGCCTGCGCCTTGAGCACGGAGCATAAGCAGAAACTGGTGGTTAACGCCGAAGGCGAATGGGAAGTAGCCAGCAAGCCAGACTGGTGCGAGGTTTCTCCAACCAGCGGAAACAAGAAGACAGAAGTAACCTTGACCATCAAGGGAATGTCTAAAAATGCCGACAGCCGTGATGGAAAGGTGGTGTTCCGACTGAAAGACAAAGACTATACCCACGAATGCAGCGTTTCTCAGTATGGCTATGAATATGGCGAGGACGAATGGATTACCCTGCAGAAGGCTACCAAGGGCAACAAGGGTGGAATCAACATCGTTCTGCTCGGCGATGGCTTTAACGCAAAGGATATTGCCAGCGGCGAATATCTGAAGAATATCAAGCAGGAAGTAGAGTATTTCTTCGGTATTGAACCTTACAAGCCTTACCGTGATTACTTCAACGTCTATACAGCCATTCCGCTTTCTACAGAATCGGGCGTGGGAACCGTGAATACCATCCGCTACAACAGATTCAACACCACCTTTACCGGTGGCGTAGGATTGAAGGCTGACTATGACGAAGTATTCAGTTATGCTTTGGGTGCTCCAACCGTGAACAAGGGCAATCTGAATCAGACGCTGATCATCATCGTTCCTAATTCTACCGATTACGGCGGCATCTGCCAGATGTGGGAAGACGGTTCGGCAATAGCCTTCTGTCCTCAGAGTACCTACGGTTATCCGCTCGATACCCGTGGTGTCATCCAGCATGAGGCAGGCGGTCACGGATTCGGAAAGTTGGGCGATGAGTACATTTATCACAATGCCTTCATTGATTTCTGCGATTGTACCTGCTGTGGTCACGTTCTTGAATTCAACGGAGCCAAGTCGCTCGGCTGGTACGACAATCTTGAACTTACCGGCAAGATGCACAGCGTGGGCTGGAGCCATCTGATCTTCGACGACCGCTATAGCGACATCGTGGATATTTACGAGGGAGGCTACATGCACAACCGAGGCGTCTTCCGTTCGGAGCCGAACTCCTGCATGAACAATGATATTCCTTATTACAGCACCATCAGCCGTGAGAGTATCGTGAAGCGCATCAAGGCGTATGCAGGAGAAACCTACAGTTTCGAAGACTTCGTGAAGAACGACAAGCGAGATGCAGGAATCGTGGAGAGCCGTACCTTCGGCGGAAATGGCGACCAGCGCACCGCTGGAACCTATCAGCATGCTCCTATGATTCACAAGAGCAGTCCGCTGAAGATGGCAAAGGTGAGAAGGCATCGCTAATGGCGAGTGCCAGGTTCATCATAGTACAGACCATTAAAATATAGAAAAAATATGAAGAAACATATAATAAGATACGCAGGTTTTGCGTTGGCTATATTAGGAATGGTATCTTGCAGCGAAGAGCAGGAAACGGCTCTTCGCTCGCAAGATGCGAAATCCACACCGATGACCTTCCTGGTGAGCCATCCGGGACAAGCAACCCGTGCCACAGAGACCAGCTTTGAGCAAAACGACAAGATTGGACTTTACGTGGCAGATGCAAAGGCACAACTGGAAATAGGAGGCAACCTGGTGAACAACGAAGCGCTGACCTACGATGGAAGCAAATGGGCGGCAGCCCGAACCCTCTACTGGGACAAGGGCACCTATACTGCCTATGCTTACTATCCCTACATGGAAGATGTAAGCAGCATTACAGACCAGCCCTTCAGCGTAGTCCTGGATCAAAGCACCGCCAAAAGCAAGGAAGCCCTGGGCGGCTATGAGGCAAGCGACCTGCTCTTTGCCAGCAGCAAGAACATTTCGGCATCAGCCTCACCCATCCCTCTCAACTTCAAGCACATCATGAGCAAGCTCAAGATTCGCCTGATAAAAGGAGAGGATTTCGAGGGCGATATGCCTACTACGGCTCAGGTAACCATCCACAACACGGTGCCCACTGCCACCATCGACCTGCAAGCAGGTGTGGCAACCCGCTATGTAAAGGGAACCCGAAAGAGTATCATCGCACATCAGGACGATGCAACCAGCTATTCGGCCATCATCGTGCCTCAGCGCATCGAAAACCGAATGCCGCTCATCGAGGTGGTGATGAAAGGCGTGAGCTATCTCTTCGAGAGCAAGTTCCAGTTTAAACCTGGAACTGAACATCTCGTCAACCTCATCATCTCCGACAATCCAGACCAGGTGAAGATTGAAGTCGGTGGAGAAATTAAAAACTGGCAATAAGAATAAAAAATAATGAAGAAGACGGTAAGTATTTTATCCCTTCTGGTTCTCCTTCTTGGAGGTTGGGCGGCAGCATTATGGCTGTCGCCCTTCGCTGATTATAAAGAAAACAGCAAGGAAACCCGATACGGAGTACACGAAGGACTGGAACTGGTAGAACAAGACAACGGTAAAGAAGGCAAGCAATACGTGGTGGAGAATGAAGACGGCAAAGAACTGTTTGCCATCCCCTTACGTGATTGTCTGCTTGATACCCGCTATCGAAACGGGCAACTCCGATTCCGAGAAAAGAACACGAAAAGAGAAGGATACATAGACCGTCAAGGCAGTATTTTCCTGAATGAAGATGCTGCTGAATACAAATCGGCTGAAGCACAGAAAGGCATCGCTAATCTGACAGAAAAAACGAAAGGAGAAACGATTTCAGAAGATTATTCCGGAGATTATTCCGGGAGAAATCCTGGGGATCATTCCAGAGAAAAGAAGGGCTCTGTCGATGGACAATCAGGCAGAAAGACGAGTGCCCTCTCGCAGATAGATCTCAAGACGATGGCGCAGAGCAATCCTTTCTATAAGGAAGCCTCAAAAATCATGCAGGGCAAACTGGCTGAAACCGATGCCAAGCGCCGCCACACCATTCTGAACTACTGTGAGCACTTCCGCACAGCCTACACCACCAAGGACATCGATTTCCTGCGGCAGGTGTTCAGCGACAAGGCGCTCATCATCGTGGGAAATGTGGTAAAGCCCATCGCCAACGATGGCAAATGCCAGGCAGAAAACCGGGTAACCTTTGCCATCCATTCCAAGCGCGACTACCTGAACCGTCTTACCAAGGTATTTGCTGCCAATCAGAAAATCGATGTCAGATTCTCGGGATTCCGCATCATGCGCCATCCTACGATGGACGGCATCTACGGTGTAACGCTCAGACAACAATACAAGAGCGACAGGTATAGTGACGACGGCTATCTCTTCCTGCTCTGGGATTTCAGAGACAAGTCGATGCCACTCATCCATGTTCGCACCTGGCAGCCAGCCGGAACCGTCCATACAGGCGATGATGTGATTAATATTCAAGACTTTAATTTAGAATAAAAGAAAATTATGATGGGAGAAGTTAGAGAAGCTTTCGCTTCGCAGAAAATGAAAGAGCAACTTCTGAAGGTGCTGCAACTAGCCATGATTCTCTGGCTAGCCATTCCTTCTGTCCTCCGGGCACAGGAGTTTTCGGTGGCAAGTTTCCGCCAGCTGCCTAACGACGTGAGCGCCTTTATCAACAATGTGCGTGACCTGAACGATGAAGCCTGCGCCCTGATCAAGGTGGTGGCTCCAGCCGACTTTGCCTTCTCCTCCCCGCTCGGCATCGTGAAGAGGAAGGACGAAGTGGGGGAAATATGGCTTTATCTGCCGAAAGGCACCAAGACCCTCACCCTGAAACATCCTGAATGGGGCGTACTGCGTGATTACCGACTGGGTAAACCGCTGGAGAGCAGAATGACTTACGAGATGAAGCTCAACCTGCCGAAACCAGCCATCACGGAACTCCACGATACGATAGTAGAGATAAAGACCATCACCGACACCATCGCCATCGAGAAGGTGCGCCCTAAGATGCCGCTTGCCTTCTATAGTCTGGCCACGGTTTCCCTGCACAAAGACGGTCCGTCGTATGGTATCTTCCTTGCCCTGATGCGCCGCCATGGTTTCTTTCTCCATGCCAGCAGTAACCTGAAGAGCATAGGAAACACGGAGGGCAACTGCGACAAGGAAGGCTTTACTGGCAGCAGTAATATCAAACCCTACTATTCGGGCGAAACCCGCCACACCAACTATACGCTCACGGCAGGAGCCATCCATCACATCACGCATGGCGTCTGCCTTTTCGAAGGCGTAGGATACGGTAAGTCGGCCACAGCCTGGCAACTGAGCGAGAGCGAAGGAAAAGGTTATCTGATCAACGACGGACTTTCTGATAAAGGAGTAACCGCAGAACTGGGAGCCCTGGCTTCCTTCGGAAAACTCAGTATTTCAGCCTCAGCCATTACTATCGCCGGAAAGCAATGGCAGGGCAGCATCGGAATAGGAATCAAACTGGGAAAATCAAAATCCGGGAAATCAAGCCGAGAAAAATAATCCAGGAAAATAAGAATGAACATCAAGATGAAAAGTAAACTGATTATATATTTAGGAATAATGCTGGCTATTCTCACGGCATGCAGCAGCGAGAAACCCACCCATCTGGAGCCACATCTTGCCACTCTCCCTGCTTCCGGCATTACCCGAAACGAGGCCACTCTGCACGGTTCGGTTTCGCTGGAGGGAGAGACCACCCTGCCTACCCTTTCCTTCAGATACGGAGAGACGGCTGAAATGGCGCTCACTTCAAATCCTATCAGCCTTTCAGATGAAGACAGCAACCCTTCGGGGAATGGCCAGTCCACCAAGGAAGTGGCACTCTGCATGATGGGTCTGAAGGCAGGTACCACCTATTATTATATGCTGCAAGGAAGCAACGGCAGAACCACGCTCAGCAGTAACCCGATGAGCTTCACCACCCTGCCCAACGAAAAGCCAGCCCTTAACAATCCGCAGGTTCTGAGCTATGGTCCCTGTAGCATCATCGTGGGCTTCGACATTACGGCAAATGGCGGTGAAGAGATTACGGAAGCTGGATGTTATTATACAGAGGATGCAGTAGATGGAGAAAATGCAGAGGAAAGCGGAGAAGGCGATGCAACCCCTACGCAGCAAAAGGCGAAGATAGAAAACTACCAGGGAGCCATCGGAGCGCAGCAGGTGAAACTCAACGACCTGAAATTCAACACCACCTACAGAATCTGGGCTTACGCCCAAAACCGGGTAGGCGAAACCAAGAGCCAAGCCATCACCTTCAGAACTTCAGACGCCGTAAAGCTGCAGGAAGCAGGAAAACTGAGTGAACTGATGGGCAATCATCTCAACGAATACACCCAGCTCACGATAGCCGGCGACCTGAATGGAGACGACCTGAGATGCCTGAGAACGATGGCAGGAAGAGACATCAACAATGAAACCACGGAAGGAAAACTTGCCGACATCAACCTGGCTGATGCCCACATCGTAGCAGGAGGAGGCGACTTCGGACCTTATCATCGCCACACCGAAAATCAGGTGGTGGGTCAGGGATTCCTTGCCCAATGCAATCAGCTCAGCCACATCCTCCTTCCATCGGATGTCACCAAGATAGAGAAAGATGCGTTTGCCGGCTGCACATCGCTGAAGGAAATAGAGATTCCAGCCTCTGTAAGCCAGCTGCTTCCATCAGCCGGTTGCACCGCACTGGAAAGCATCCAGGTTTCGAAAGCCAACACCCACTACAGCAGTCTGGATGGAGTACTGTTTAATGCAGCCGGAACCGAAATTCTCTGGTTCCCGATGGGTAAACAGGGCGACTACACCCTGCCTTCCTCTCTTTCTGGCATCGGCGATTATGCTTTCAAGGAATGCAGCATCACCCGCTTCATCTTTCCGGATAGTTTTTCGGAAATAGGACAGGGAGCGCTGATGAACAGCCTGGTGGAAGAGGTTTCTCTGCCAGCCCAACTCAAGCTGATTCCTACGGGCACCTTCCAGGGATGCACCCGCCTGAAGGTGGTAAGATTGGGCGAGAAGACAGAGCTCGTCTCTGATTACGTGTTCGACGGCTGTCCGCTCACCGACCTCTACGTCGATGCCCCCTATCCACCCGTATGCAATACGAATGCCTTCACCACCAAGGGCACCCCATTCCTCCCAACCTGCGTGCTTCACGTACCGGCAGGCAAGAAGAAGCTCTATCAGAACAACAAAAGCTGGAGCAAGTTTGAACACATTGTTGAGCAATAAAAACAAAAAAAACACTTAGAATATGACAACACCTGAAATAGAAGAATTAAAGTCTCTCGTGGAGCAGGAATACGGCAAAATACTAGCCACCACCACCGACTTTGAGGAATTCTCGTTCTTCCTCGAAAAGCATACAGGCGGCAAGGTTTCACCCTCAACCCTGAAGCGACTCTACGGTTATGTGAGCGACAACCACAAGCCACGCATGGTGACGCTCGATATTCTTGCGCAATATATTGGGCACAAGAACTACATGGAGTTCAAGCAATGGCTGAAGACCAGTACCCGCTACAACTCCTCGTTCTTCAAGGCAAGCCAGCTGGTAAGTAGCGACCTGAAGAAGGGTACGGAGATAGCCATCGGATGGAGCCCCAACCGCATTCTACGCCTACGCTATCTGGGCGAGAGTACCTACGAAATACTTGCCTCAGAAAACAGCAAGCTTGAAGCAGGCGATCATTTCGTTACCGGATGCTTCATCAAGGAGCAGCCGCTCTATCTGCCTTACATCGAGCGAAACGGCGAGCGTACCGCATCGTTCGTAGCAGGAAGAAACGGAGGTCTCACCCTTATCAGCATCATCAGCCAATGAAAACAACGTCAGATAAGTCAATAAACACAGCATCAGATAAGCCGATGAAGACAACATCAGGATTCACGGAAGATATCAACAAGGAGATGAACGTTGCCGAACCCCAGCCGGTGGAGTCTAAGTTCAGCAACCTCAGCCAATGCTACGTCTCCATCTCTGGGCACACCCGCATCTTCACAGCCACAAGATACGGCAAGCGCTACATGCTGAAATGCCTGAAGAACGACTTCCTCTATACGCCCATCTACCGACAGGCTTTGACCAAGGAATTCGAGATAGGTCTGCAGTTGGAGCACCCCAACATCTGCCATACCATAGGCATGGAAGAAGTGGAGAACCTGGGTACCACCATCGTGATGGAATACATAGATGGCGACACGCTGCAATATCTGATAGACCAGCAACTGCTCACGGCGGAAATGGCGCACAAGATAGCCCACGAACTGATGGACGCCCTGGAATACATGCACAACAAGCAGATGATTCATCGCGACCTGAAACCCGCCAACATCATGGTAACCCACAATGGCAAGAACGTGAAGCTCATCGATTTCGGACTTTCCGACAGCGATTCCTTCACCATTCTTAAACTGCCGGCAGGAACCTCGGGCTACATCGCCCCGGAACAACTCCTGCAGGGAGCCAAATCAGACCCTCAGGCAGACATTTATTCGCTGGGCATGGTGCTTCTCGACATGGCGAAGGCCACCCACGACAGGCACCTCAGGAAGACGGCAGAAGTATGCATAAACCGCGACCTGAGCATCCGTCCCAAGAGCATCCGCGAGGTAAGAGAACACAAACATGAATCGCCCCTGCTGAAGGCAGGCGGCATCGTTCTCGGCATCATCGCCCTGCTGCTCATCAGCCTCATCGCCTTCACCTATTATCATAGGGCGCAGTCAAAAGAGAAGCAGAATGTGCCGACAGAAAACGGCAAGAATGCTTCGCCGGATGATAACGCCAACGAGATTCAGGACTATCAACTCTGGCAGAGATGATGAGAAAAGTGATAGTTTTTAAACATAATTATCCTATTATCTTCTTATTTTTGCCTGAATTGGTGTAACTTTGCAACCAATTATGGAACAGATTTCACCAATTCAGGCATTGTTGCAGCAACGCACCCTGCTCCAGCTGGAGTATTACACCGAGAAGGAAGCCTTCCGCAAGCTCACCGAACAGATGGGCATGAAGCGAAAGGTGAAACGAGGTGATGCCTGGTTCCCGCTACAGGTGGGAAAGAGCTTTTATAATTCGCTGAACCAAACAGCCATCGAGGTATTCCGTACCTCGGATCAGGATATCGAGCACAATTTTGAGTTCGGTCGCCCCGTCATGTTCTTCAGAAGTGAAGAACAGATCAAATATTTCTCCTTTACAGGCACCGTGAGCTATGTGGATGGTGACAGAATGGTGATTACCGTTCCCGATTCTGCCCCACTGCTCGATTTGCAGCAGTCTACGGAGCCTATCGGCGTACAGTTGTCCTTCGACGAAACCAGCTACAAGCTGATGTTCGAGGCTTTGGATAGAGTGATGAAGGCGAAGAACAACCGTCTGGCTTATCTCCGCGATTTATTCTATTCGCATCAGAAGGCGGGCAGATTCTCGTTTGCCCCGATGAAGTTTCCTTGGCTCAATCCTACCCAGGAAAGAGCTGTAAATGAGGTGCTTTGGGCGAAGGATGTTGCCATCGTTCACGGACCTCCGGGAACCGGAAAGACCACTACCCTGGTGGAAGCCATCAACGAAACCCTGATGAGGGAGAGCCAGGTGCTGGTGTGTGCACAGAGCAACATGGCGGTGGATTGGATTTCAGAAAAACTGGTAGATAGAGGCATCAACGTGCTCAGAATAGGAAACCCTACCCGTGTGAACGACAAGATGCTGGGCTTCACCTACGAGCGCCGCTTCGAGAGTCATCCCGACTATCCGCAACTCTGGGCTATCCGCAAGGCAATCAGAG
>OGLM01000596.1_pt1 | contig 42776 bp, 41 predicted proteins | sample 1572531 | NCBI WGS metagenome assembly OGLM01 (sample SAMEA2581909, study PRJEB24529) | metagenome | biome: Human gut stool | place: China | collected 2011
TGTAACCTCCGTTCTTGTGAAGCGACATCCGATAGACGCTGTCCGCTTTTGTGAGCCTTGCCATATCCATTGTATTACTTATACAAATGTATAAATAATAATTTGAATATACAAGAGTGAAAGTGTGGTTTATCTAATTGTTTTACTATTTCTTACAACAAGAACTGTGGATTAATTATACAATTTAATGTTAAATTCACGTTACAATAAGAACTATGGATTATTATACAATTTAATGTTAAACTCACGTCTTCAAATGTGCAGTGGAATATACGAAAAACAACTCGCCTTTATGAGAAATCAAGAATTGACTAAGATTATCATACTCAGGCTTCTTTAGATTACTGATAACACCCCAATCAAGATAAACCCTTTTCATTAAGAGACTTTATGTTAACTACTTCGCTAAATATGAGATTGTAAGAATTGTCGTAAAACATTTCCACCCTTAGCAGATTCCCATCAATCACCGCATCCAACTCATCAAAATTTCAATTTATATCTCTTCCCCATTCATCCACCAAACACACTCTACCCCCACGTCCACCATCTTGATATCGAAGAAGATGCACAGGATTTCCATCCTCATCGTGCCGTCTTGACTCTTCCAAAAATCCACATGGCCACCAACACAACCACACAAAATTCACCGAATACACACGCTCCTTGTCAATGCTCTCAGCACGCACGCATCTGCCATCTTCAGGAAGATGTCCACCACCCCCAAGTCCTCCTTGATCGTTTTAATTCAGCGTTTTAAAATAAAGGGTCACACGCCCACAACATTAACACTACAATGATACAACCCTCTCACACATTTCACCGCAAAAAACAGGCTAACGACCCCAAATCCCCCCTAATGCTCCCTCAATACCTCCTCGAAAGCCGCGAACTCCATTCCCCACTGTCCGCCGCGCATAGCCGCCAGCTCCATAATATTCTCATCCGACCGCGAATGCGGATAAGGCAAATCCAAATTCCGCCGCAACCGCGCACTCACCCCAGCTTTCGCCAGCTGTTCTCCAATTAGTTTATTGTCAATGATTTCCATACTTTTTATTTTTATCAATGCTGTAAGACACGTCTCATGACAAATTGCTATACAAAAAGCGTCGTTTTTATACTGCAATGCAGAAAAGTGGACGCGTACGCATAGAAGCTCACGCTTGCATATGCTTTGTTGCACTGAAGGTGTACAAGGAACTTGAACGGTTGCTCAAAGCGTCAAGATGTCCGTACTCCGTTGATAATGTCCCTAGAAGCGCAGAGGTAATTGTAACCCTTGAAATCGACTTACCGAAAAATGGAAAAACCCTCACCAGGACTATCTGCACGTCACAGGAGGAGCGCAACATTGCATATCTCATCGAGTCCGATGACTGGCTAACTGAAATTGGGTGACGCATTGATAAAGTCAGGAAATTATATGTGAGTTCATATGGCATAATGCAATCAGTGTCCTATCTCTGAAATATTAACCATATTCTCCTCTCCAAACCATTCCCTTGCCTTGGCAATCACTGCCGCAGAAGGTTGGTCATAATACACCGCCAACTGTTCCATCGCTCTTGTACAGCAGACATAGAATATCTTTTTTGTTCTGTCTACCACGGTAGCAGATGCATCATCAGCGCCAATAAATAGTTTTTCAAAATTATAGTTATTCCAGCGCCCATTGTCAAGTATCACAAAGACATTAGCAAACTCAGTTCCTTTTGTTTTGTGCTGTGTTGAGAACGGTGTTTTGCCTTCAAGATATTCATATAATTTGTGAAACTCCGAATATTTTATCTGACGCATCCTATGGCAAACATACTTCTGATGCTCTTCATATCTTTCCAATCCATCACTTTTCACCACAATTCCATGCTCTTCTGCAATATCCATTATCTCACCTATCGTTCTTTCTTCAGAATCAGCTATGCTTTGCATGATTCCAGCTAAATTCTTCTTATCCTGTGCATTTTGTATTTTATACTCGGTTTTGGCTATAAATTCCGTGATGTTCTTATTCTTGTAAAGTTGAATGCATCTCTCGATGTTCATCAAGTGTTTGACAATTTCTGAACGTTTAGATCCTGTCTTACTCTCTTCGTCCTCACTTTGCTTCTTGTCATCAACCAATTGGTCTTTATCTACATACTCCTTTAGAAAATCCACAAAAGGTAAACTCTTTGCAAATTCATAATCTTCAGCGTGACTACTAATAAACATATCTTGTCCGGGAGTAGGTTCTGCCTTTTTCTTCTCTCTATTAGAAGCTCCTTGATAGTGATCTCTCATGGCGCTAATTACTTCACCAAAGGTTTTGTCAGAACCGTCAACGCCTGCCGCCTCCATATACATCTTCAACTTATCGCGATAGCCTAAAATACCATCACTGTTATGAAGTTCCATTAGATTTGGAAATCCGGCTTTCCCTGCAATAAGATTATGCGTCAAGTTAAGTTCTTTGGTTCGTTGTGAATCGTTGAAATCCCATCCGTTTTCACGAGTCAAATAGTTTCTGACCTTATCCAGTGTCTCTCCATCTCGTGTAGAATAGAGAAATTTTATCACCCCCTCTTTTACACGCCCGTCAATCATATTGGGCGCGGTAACGTCTTCAGATGCCCTTTGTACCAAACCATCAAAACGAATCTGATTGGCTAAGGCTATTACTCGACTGGGATTTCTGCGGTTTTGTTCCTTCTTCACTTCATATACACAACCGCCTGGATACTTGTATTCATCAAGGTTTCCTATTCCATCATCATAAATGCTTTGCATAGCATCCCCAAAGAATCCGACCACACATGGTTGCCCCGGATGTGCAAATATTTCTTCCAACAGTATCTTTACCACTTTAGGGCTAGTATCCTGGTACTCATCCACCAAGATAAAAGGATAGGTACCTTTTAGTATTTCGCAAAGTTTAGGATAGGTACTATACATGTATTCTGCCAGCACAAGTACCTCATCATGCGATATTATACCTTCACCCACTCGACAATACGCTTTATACTGGATTCCTTTAAACCCTTCAACGGTCTTAAAGTAATCCTCCGCCAATGGCAGTTCCATGCTCACGCTTCGGGTGATAACTTCATCATTTATCAGTTTTATTATTGCAGGTATCAATGCTGACTGAAAGTGGCTGATACAATCCCATAAAAAGTCATGTATTGTTGAAACTCTCAAATTATTATTTGCGACTCTTCGTTCTATTTCCTTTACGGCAGCATTCGTGTAGGTAATACATGCCACCTTTTTGGTAGGATTCTCACGGATTATCTCTCGAAGGACTTCCACCAATGTATAAGTTTTGCCACTACCAGCACCTCCGCTCAACAAAAAATGATGACCGGCATAAACGTGCTCCATTATTTGTTCAAACTCTGCCATGTTTCTTTATTTTCTTAACCAGAGTAGTCCTTGTTTAATATATGCAGGTATCGTCCAACCTCCAAACGGGTCATTACCATCCCTTTTGCTATTGAGTAATATTTCAAAAGCAAAAGCCGCCTTACTGTTTACTTTTTCAGCCGCTTCGTATGCTTTTTCTTCTTTATCAAAACCGTCTTTGAAACCCGCATCAATCGCACTCTCTGTAAAAACATTGTCTAACATATATTTTTTGTTGAGCGCCATAAAGTCGTCTTCAAAGCTCCTTGGCTGGTAACCATTCTCTGCTATTTGATAGCAAACCATATACATGCCATTGTTTTGGGCTGTCATTTTCCCGTTGACACTATCCCAAACAAACTGCTTATCATTAGCACTCTTGGATGCCAACACATCACTCATCCTTTCACCAAAGAAGTACTTTATGGCAGTATTGGAAGTCACCTGATTCTGGCCGCTCCGGTATTTTGTTTTGGGATGATGGACATCCGCAGAACAGCAATCAAAATCAGTCAGCACCAACACCTTTGTCAAGCCCAAGAAGTTAAGCAGTTTGACAAAGATTTCAGCATGAGCTCCTACCTCTATAATAGAAACATTCTGTGAAAGCAGCGGTTGCTCGGGTTTTGCAGCCACCTCTGTCACATCCAGTTTCTTGATAATTGCCGGTAATAATATCCTTTCTGTATCACCCTCTATCAGAATAGCCTTATCCGCAAAAAACAATTCACTCCTATTGATGGTAATATACTGCTTTAAGAACTTCAAATGGTCTTTGTTATCATAAACCTCACTTAGGGCTTTGAGACTTTTTGCTTCCACCTCATTCTTTCCATCCAACCTGTGCAGATATTTTATATCATCATATTCACTATCTGCAACGATATGGGATGAGTGAGTTGAGACTATATACTGTAGCGGTTTTTTATTGCCATACTCATCTACCACACCTCCATTCAGCAATTCCTTTATATTCTTGATAAAAACATACTGCATTTGGGGATGGGTATGGGTATGGGCTTCCGGCTCCTCGATAAACAACAGATTAATATCTGACAATTGCCCAACTTCCTTATTCTTCGCAAACCTCTTCATCATTAAATCGATGTCAAAAATAATGGAGATAAGGTTCATATATCCGAGCCCATTGAAGTTTTCTGGCAAATCCTTGTTGTCGTGCTCATACTTTACGGTTGTATTACCTTTCAGCAGTTCACGATGTTGAAGAGAAGAAATCACCTTAATGATAGTGTCATTTGGAGCAAGCCCTCCAAACCGCCTTATCTTTTCAACGATGTCAGAAAAGATATTTGAGTAGATACCTGTCAGTTTTACGTCTGTCTCTTTCAACTGTTCAAGAAAGCCCTCCTTAGCCTCAATTTGTTCTTGACTCTCTTCAATAGCCTTATAGAGGTCAGATGTTTTTGACGAAAGCGTCTTATCTACATCGCGATTGTCAACATCACGTCTAGCCCCAATACTTTGGAATTGGATAACACTTTCTATCCTAAAATTGGGGATGTCAGCAAAATCAACATAGTCAGTTTCATCTAAAACGCCATCCTTATCCACCTTTACGGATTTTCGAATCAACTTAAACTTACCGATAGCGTTGTCGTTCAAGAAGGCCATCACGTCATATTCAGGACGTACTACTCCTTCCTCGTCGCCCTCTGTAGTAACTTCGACTTCTGGGTGTTTGGCATCAAACTTCGCTCTCAGGGTTGCACATTGGCTAAGCAGGTCTTTATATCCTTCATATGGCAGACAATAGTCAAAACCGATGGCAACGTAGTGGTTATCCACATCCAAATCCATCAATAATGGACTTACATTCGACAAATTATCTCGGTCAGTATACGAGATAAGCAGCCTCATAGATATTGCGATTGGTCTATAGGCATCTTCTGTCAACAGCGGGCTTGTCATATATCCTTTCAGTTGCTCCTGCGCATCCAGATTAAGGTCATTGAAACGGAAAGCCCTTTTCCCTTCACCACGCGGGCCTATGAACTGGTCAAGAATAAGAAGAAGCGACGTTTTACCAACGTTGTTCTTTCCTATCACCAGCGAAAGGCTGTCTTCCAAATCAATTGAAAAATCCTTCAACAGTCTAAAGTTTCTTACTATTATCTTTTCTATCTTCATAGTTATACTATTTCTCCAAATACATTCTCAATATAATTCTCTAGCACCTTCCACATCTGGTTCTTGCGCTGGATCATCAGTTTCTTTTCCCATCGCCATTCAAGGTCAACCCTCTTTTTCAAAGCGATCTTAACATCTTCAGACATTTCACCTCCATTGGCAGTGAGAATACGCAACACAAAAGGTAGCTGAGGATAGCTCGTTATGAGTTCGTTCTCAAAGGTATCCTTCTCATCTTTGATAACCTGCGAAGCTATCAACTCCGCAATATAGAAAGGAATAAAGAACTGGTCTTCCTGCATCATAGTGCCGTTCTGAGCATACTTGTACAACAGTTCCATCAATTCTTGGAACCGTGCCTTATCTCCAGTGGTCTCAACTTGCAGTAATAGTACCGATAGCAGAAAAGACTCTCCAAATGCTGCTTCAAAAGCTTTTTCGAGGTCAACTTTATATCCCTCCTGTGGTTTATGCTTCACCCTGAGCAACTTCAATCCCTCAGATTTATCAGCTGACACCAAGCCATAAACCGCTCTTGCTAGTTCTATACCTTTTTCGCTCAATTGCCATTCGGGGCAGTAACTTGTCTTATAAATCTGGGCAATGATAGCCCTGAAGATAGACATCCTAACCTGTTCGCTCAGGCCGGTCTCATCAGCACTCAACGCATAGTTGAATAACGTGGGCAGGTCTTTCTCATTGTAGTTGATTGTGTCAAATAAGAGTTGTTCCTTAGTGTATTTGTCAATTACCGCTAGGACATCTTCCTCATACGTTTTGAATTGCTCTGCTTTTCCTAGAGCCTGCCTGAGCTTCAATCCAATCCATTCACTTTGTTTCTCTGCACCGAATACGTTAATCCATTCTTTTGCAAATCCTTTCAGAGTATTCTCTTTTGTATTCACCCATTGGACAAATAGTTCATTAGCCTCTTTCGCCCAACGTTCATGAATACCGCCTTCTGCATTTGATTTAAGGCATTGTTCCTCTTCCTGTATGATACGAAACACCTGCTCTCTCATCAGATACTGCAATACCTCCTCATGATGGCAACCATGCAAGAGGTTTATCACAGAATTGCACTCCTCTACAGTCCTAACATAATATATCAAGCAACCTTGATATGGATAGAATTTTAGATGGTCTAACACATTAACGAATAAATCCCAACGTTGCTGCATCTTAATCATCCAGACCAATGCCTCAACGTCATCAGGCATTTCGATATATCCTCCGTCATTGTAGTGGTATATCTCTTTTATCAACTCCTCATCGCTATTTGCCTTGGCGTACGCCTCTTTTGAATATGACAGCAATGAAGCGTTGTTTCCTTCCATGTCTCTGGCATTCTTAATATACGAATCCCAGCTTGCTACATCAATATATTGTTCAAGAACTTCACCTGATGGCATATAGCCCAGAAAGAAATCTACCCCGCAATTCTTCCACTTGTCGCCAAGTTCCTTCAATGTCAGGGAAGCTTTCTTTGAGTATTCTCCACTCCCAACCTCGTACCATACTACATCTTGGAGAATCTGTGAATATGGATGCTTTATCTTGGGGAAATACTTAGAAGAATCATTATACAGGTCATAGCGGTCAAACTCTCCCTTAATGCCTTTCTGCACTAATTCTTCAATCAGAGACTCGTGCTTTTTGACAAAAGCCGCATGACTAGCCTCTGGATGAAGAATAACATCCAGGAAAAGCAGTTGAAGTTCTAATTGATTTCCAGAAAACCGTTTGAAGCAGTTCGTTCTATATAGTTCCAAATAATTCTTTAACATACTATGGTCTATTCCTACTCACCTTATGCCTTAACTGTGCATTACCAGTCAAAAGCATATAGCTCTGCAATTTCCTCCGCAAAAGCACCATATCAGGTCTCTTTGAAAGGAAATGTATTCCAAAACTAGTTTTTGAACCCACTTGATTATTCATAGAAGCCCCCACTAAGAAATAGCGGCTGTCATCGATAACCAAAAATCTATCATGCCACAACATATTATTATACCTGCACCTATCATGAAAAGCAAATATAGTCAATTTGCATGTAGAAACTTCTGGTCTAAGATTAGCCATTATTTTATTAGCAAGATCTCTTACATCCTGAATAGTATTATAGTCTCTGTCACAAATAGTTAAGATGGTTATCTGCAAATTAGCGCACGTCACATCCTTAAAGACTTCGCCATCACACTCGGGCCTAAAATGGGTATCCCATATCTCTATCTTACTTGTCGCAGATGCCAATATTCTCTGATAATAGTCTGGCACAAACTTATTCCTTGCATCATAGAAAGCATAGTCCTCTCCATATTCAAATGGAGCAGACGGTGCTACTGTTGACATGGTTGAAGGAACACTTATTGTCGTTGTTGTACTCATACGATCTTTTCAGAAAGTTCATCATTATTCCACCACTCTTCAATCCGGTTGAGAATCTTCTTGCTGTAGTCAGCAGGCACACGACTAATTGTAGTAGCACGTTTCCCAATCTCATCCAGCGAACACCCCACTAGCCAAACCTGGTCATCAGCTACAAGGAAGCGGTCATGCAAGGCAGCCTTTTCACCTCTCAGCAGGCGGCAGCTCACGTTTACGACATCTTTCTCAATCATAGATTCACAACCCTCCTTAAGGTCTGTTATATCCTGAGCTTTCAGTTCTTCCTTACTTGATAGGATTCTCACTTCCACATTCGTCAACTTCACCGGCATCACAAAGCGAACAAGTGTCTTTACCGTGAAATACATATCGCAGATGTAGCAACGCTTATTAGCCTTGTTGAGTATCTTCATCACCGCTTCAACGGCTTTATGCTCGTTCTCTTCAACCTTGTCCTTATCTCCATCAAAGAATACATACGTCAACGAGTCTTCATGCTGTTGGTAGGTTATCTCCGGGGCAATCTTCTTTTCATTAGCATCCACCTTGGGATTCCCAATAACAAACTGCTCTCCTGCAAACTTTTCTATCACTTTGACAGTATTTCCTATACCATCCTTCACGTAAATCTCCTTTGACTTGATTTGCATATCCACATTGATACGATGGATGAATACCACCTTATCATCGTAATCAATCAAACCTCCATCCGCATCGTACACATCAATATCCAGTCTATGAAAAGAATGTGGGAAATCAAAATGCGCAAGGAAAGCCCCCTCGGGTGAAGAAACCGGGCCTAGTCCTGTTACTGTATTGTCTTCTGAATACAATCTAAATCTAAAGATCAGCTGTTTCTTTGCTTCTTCACGATAATTGATGCGAATATACACACCTAGATTAGAGGCATCTTCTGTCAAGTCGAGTGACTTGTATATAGGATTATAACATGTCGTGATCGTTGCCCCTATATAGTCTGGGTAAAGGTTCAAATCCTTTCCGAGATTTCTTAGTGAAAGTTTGCGGAACTGTTCTTTAATTCTGTTATCCGTCTGGAGGGGCTTTTCAGGTCTGAAGACGTTAACAAATGCAGCCGTGCTTCTTCTGGGTAGAAATGAAGCCATTACACCCTTTTCATCCTTATGCAACGGCACTATCACGGGTCTCTCATATTTCCATTCGCCATCCATATTCTCTTCCCATGGCAACACAGCGTCTTGTCCTATGCAATAGTTATAGGGGGCATCAAGATAGTCTTTAGTCAGTATGGGAAAGTCCACGACAAAGAACACCTTGTCCTTGTCGCCGTCCTCTTCCTTCAAAAAATCTATGTATTCATTTCTCTTATGTGCCTTGAACTCATCATAATCCTGCATGTCTGGATAAAGATATTCCACGACAGATAGCAGGTGGTGGTATTGTCCATCATCCGCTCTCTTCACAAGGAAAGAAATCCTCCTTACTTGCTGTCCTATGTTATCTTCTATAGAATACATGGTCTATTAATACTCAAACGCTAAAACTCCTTGCTTCGTCCGCGTCCACTTTTCCGCACACCTTCATTAACCGCTGATTTCCAGCGGTTTTATTAATATTATTTTTTTTGTGATTTTTTAGTTTCTTACTAAAAAGACATATAACATGGCAAGCAGCACGTCAAGTCTTCGCCTTCTTTCGCTGTTCGCAGTCGGCGGAAAAGAGCTTTCAGATAATCTTCCACATTTCGCTTTATCATCTTACAACTCTCGATCACCGAGAACATGAATGCATTATGCTTTGCAGATATTTCTCCTCCTATATTGCAGGCATTCTTCAAGTTCATCTTTATCCTACGCCCACTTCCAAGTAGACGCCCCCCCGAATCGCACCATCCGGATGTTCCTCCACTCTCAGATGTTTATTGTCAATGCCTAAGTAACCCCCACCAGATAACACCACCGCCCTACCTCTTCAACGACGCCAAATACTCCTCATGCAAATAATAAAACCTCCTCATAAACACCACATACGCCACAGCCAACACCGCCAACGCCACAACCAAATAAATCCAATGCCAAACCACAAGCGAAAGCCCGCTACCAGCCGCCAGCACAGGACAAAGATAAACAAATCCGAGAGACACCGCCAGCTGCAGCAACGCGTAGAGCGATGCCACCTTCACATGCCCGATCTTCAATTCATTCGCCATAATCTGATATGCATGCTTGCGATGCGCTTCTCCCAGATTCTCATGCAACATTATTCGATGACAAATCGTAAGACAGCCGTCCACGCCATAGACCAACAAGAAAATCAGCCAAGTGATATCTCCAGTCCTGAGAATCAATGCCCCGATCAGAAACAGCAGGATATAAGCCACTCCGATTGACCCCACATCACCTGCAAAACACTTCGCCTTACCCTTGGGCCTGAAATTGAAATAACAGAATACCATGTCCGCAAGAATCACCACGAAGATAAGAGATTGATTCACAAAGTCCATACTCTGATTGAGCAGAGCTAATGGTATAAGCGATGCAAGCGCATAAGCCCCCGTGATGCCATTGATTCCATCCATGAAATTGATGACATTAGACGCACCTACGCAAACTATGAGTGCAAGAATCACCACCCACCACATGTTCAGATGCAAGATGTCCAGCTGATAAAACATCATCAGCATAGCTCCGAATTGCGCCACAAGCCGCACGCTGTCTGGCAACGAATGAATATCATCAATGAAACTCACGCCGGCAACCAACGTCACTGCCAGCAGGAACCAGATGTAGTCCCCGATTTCCAGATTCAACGAAGGTATCCACCCTGCCGCAGCAAAAGCCAACCAAATCCACAGCGCCAAAAGGAAAATAATCCCACCGCCACGCAGGACAATGCTGGAGTGCGACGAACGCTGATTAGGTTTGTCAATGATATTGAATCTGTCTGCCACCTTGAAATAGACCAATTCCAAGACAAGAAGAATCAAAAAGATGATTCCGTAAACTAAATATGAATTCATATTATCTTGATATAACGTTAGTTGATTCACTTAAAAGAGGGCAGGTCCGGAAAACCAAACCCACCCTCATAACCATTAACCCGCCATTATCGATATCCTTGCAGATAACCCTACCAATGGCAGTGGTTTATTAAAGCTGCAGTCATATAGATCTACAGACTGGACCTTGCCCAAAAGAGCAAGCGCAGCATCCCGAAGGATACCACAAACACTCCGAAGAGCGTAAAGACCACTCATACAATAGAACCCCGGCGAACCGGAATTTACAAGTCGCTTGGCGGGTTATTCTCCAGCTAGATCTACCGACACTCTTGTCCAAACGAATGAGTGGGGCCCTGCACATCCGCAGGGTTACATCTTGAATGTGTTTACACATCCAGTATCTATCTCAAGTTCCTCACAAAACTTCTCGACACGTCTCTTATCAGAGTCCGTATGATAACTGAACTCCCACAAAGCATCAGCCTTCACAGAAGCCCGGATCTGCCGGAAGTACTCCATATCCACATCCCCCAGAGAGCACCCAATAATAGTTATCTTCTCGATGTCACTCAACGAATCGAAGAAACCCATATTGGCATCAATGATACCACCAGTATTCTTGAAATTATCCTGATAGTACTTCTCAAGCCGGTCTTCAGCCTCATCTACAGCATAGAAACGTATTGGCAGTCTCCAATTTCCATCATAAAAATCCCTCTTGAAAAAAGCCAGATATGCAAGTTTATCATTGCTGAAATATCTCCCCTTGGCATCCTTCTGTACATGCCGATAACGCTTACGATTCTGATTCTTGTGTCTCCAACGTTCAAAAGCCCCGCGATCATCAGAATGATGCCCCAAGACTAACGAACCAAACTTATCTTTACGATTTCCATGTATATAACAAATCCGGTCAGATGGAACTCCATACTCACTTTCCAAGAACAGAGTATAATTGAAGCTCAGGAATATAGCCTCGTTATCGATAGGCAGCATACGCGTCCTGAAGCCTTTCTAATAGTGCAGAGTATTAACCCAGCGATGAAAATGATACTTCATCTCCATAGTGCAACTTCTGACAGCTTCACTAATGGAGTCCAAAGGTGCACAATAATCAGCGTAACTGAAACCATCCTCCCCCTCATCAACACGCGGCAAGCACATATCCAACAAATCAAAAACTTTCTCCCGATTCAAATCACCAAGATTAGTTTCGAAATCACGCCACAAATTGGACCGCGCCCATGTCGCTATAGGATATCGTAAATTGAACAAATCATGACGGGATTCGTAGGGCTGCACGCACCAGAACCAGCCGTCAGGCGTCGAAAAACTCCGAGTCAATGACCTCGGCCCAAAATAAAGATCAAAGTATCCTACTGTCAATGGACTCTGCCGGAACAAATACTTCCTGAAACTCATATAACCAGAATCAGCACCATGATATCTGTCAAAGCCATTCCCTATCTCATATAAATGTTTAGCAGGCTTCCCATTCACTCGATAATGCCTCTGCAAATGCCGTGGAGACAGAGTTCCGCCTCTCTCATAGCAGAATTGTGTCATTTCCTCCACCACCTGCGAACGAGGCATCGTTATCGGCAATGAGAACAAAAAAGGCTCAATTCCGAAGGGCTTCAAATACTTCATGCCCTCCTTCGGAAGCATTTTATGGGCCTCCGCAAACCACCGATATGCGCGGAGAACAAAAATCTGCTGTTTCTCCTCGTCATTTAAAGGTCCGTGTCCATACCTCTCCTTCCTAGGGTCAGAAGGTATCACCGCTCTGATCTGTCCCAGAATAACTTTTAGTTCATGCTTCTGTGAAGCTGTATATCCTTTCAGTTTACGGATATGCTGATAGTGTGCAATGATTCTGTTCCTCAACACCACTGCCTGTCCAACCTCCCCTATGGACACTAAGAAAGAGACCATAGACTCCGCCATCTTGAACCTTATCCAAGCCGCATCGAAATCTTTGAAAACATCCAAGACGGTCTCGTTAAAATACCGCTCCAGTTCATCAGCACGACGAAACATGCTCTCTCGATCTCCACTCGCAACCGCCTTGTTAAGAGCATCCACCAGTTGCATCATCGTCGCTCTATTCATCACTAGCAAACAATTATCTCAGACAAAGACTTGTATTTATCAACAGATTGCTCCCCCCAAAATTTCGTAACAAAAACAATTATTTTAAGACTTCGTAACTACTCAGGTACCACGGCCATAGACCGGTGGCCTTAAAAACAGCTACTATTATTACCCATATAGACCAACCTGGACTATTTACTCTCTGTTGCTGACGCTCTCTTTCTGCATACAAGAGAGAGAAATTCCTGGTCAGACAATTGTGCAATCTGCTTAAAATTATGCATCATGACACTGGCCTATTTATCTAATTACGACAAAGAGAATCTCTTCGAATTGCAAAATGCGTCCTCTGATACTCCGCATGTGAAGATGCAGCAAGAAGACATATTCTGTTGCTTAACATGACGTTCTGGGCAATCTCTTGAAGTTATATGACAAAATGTCACCTCAAAGTTTATCGGTATAGTAATTGACAGGAAATGGATGTCTTTTTCTAATCGAAAAATCTTGAGACAAAAAGGAGGTGTTTTAAAATGGCAGGAAAAAACATTCATGTTGTCCATAATGGTAAGTGTTGGCAAGCTAAGCAAGAGACGGCTCAGAGAAGTTCCGGAAATTTCCCCACTCAAAAAGCAGCCTTTGAACGTGCACGTGAAATAGCACGGAACAATGGTCAAGAAGTCGCCATTCATGGCATTAATGGCAAGATTCGCGCAAAGCACAGTTATGGTAATGACCCTTACCCTCCTGAAGGATAATGTTTGTTAAGTGAAAGATGTGCAAGTGCCAGTTGCACATCTTTCTTTTTCGCGTTTCAACGAAAACGTATTCACTTTTCTGCAACCGATGCTGACACACTCGACTATTGTGTAATTTCCTTGCTGGCTTGAACATCTTGGCACCGTTCAAGAAATTCGATCGCAAAAACTCCTACACGTAAACTCTGCTAACCACCTTCATACCTAGAGCAATGTGAAGTTGCGGCGGATCTTACTTATATCCGACACGCTCAGGTTCACATAACTATTGCCCACTCGACTCCTCATCCGTGCAAATCACAAGGTGATTGCCTGCCCCATCCATATTTACTAGCTGTCTATTCCAAAGATTTCAGTTCATCAATAGCACTCATCAATGTCTCTTCTTCTTTAGTACATGAATCTTTCGCCTCTTTATATAGAGTTTTCAGTCCTCTCCAATTTTCTTTGACTATTAGAGGAGGTATTTCATCCTGCAACACTATTGGACGTCCTGTTCCGTTTGACATTGACAGAGAATACCCCTCCTGTCCTGACACTAATGGATTACCGCCTTTCTCTTGAATCGTAAACACCGCTGAATTTAATGCCAATCTAAATGAGTTTTCCACACTTCCATAAGCCCATGTGACCTTTTTCTCTTTTGTCACTTTTAACAAAAGGCTAACCAATTCAGAATAATTATCCATATTCATTAAACGTTTGATTTTATTCTTGAGGCAAGGCTGTTAACAAATGACACCACGCTCTCCAAATCTTTACTTATAGTCACTGTATCAATATCAACCATATTTAATATTCTCTGGTTGATATAATCCAAGTCAGATTCTACCAAATCATACAATCTTTTGTAGTCCTTTGAATTATATTGTACATTCGTCATTGAAGGCACTGTCACCATAAAATCCTTGACATCGCACAATCTTAAATGAGCAATTTCATATTTTTCGTCCAACAAACAACGATTAATAAAACGGACATATTCGGCTATTTTAGACATGTCGGAAACAGTCAATACTGTATCAATTTGCTTTCTTGCAAGTGAAACCGCATCTTTTGTCTGCTCAACGACACTTTTTGTCTTTATGATTTGGCACAAAGTGATGAGCAGCGCCACAAGAGATACTGAACTCCCAACAACTGAGATATCATCGTAAATCGTTGCCCCAAAACCACGGACAAACAGGAAATATGCCGCTATCCATAACAAGGTAAGGACAATGCAGGTAATCAGAATATGCGTCAAAGCATTACTGCCTGATGAGGTTTTCACGCTCAATCGTTTCATAGATGTCATACCCTGAAATTCTCCAACACATCCAGAGGCTCCCAGGACAATTCCTTGCGCGCTTTCTCATTGCTGAAGGTAAGGCTTTTGGTCATCTTTTCAAGTTTGTAACTATTGATTGGAGCCTTATTGCCCAGAAGGTCACCGACTTTGGCCATGCACCAAGCCATCCAATAAGGGATTGAAAGCGGTTTGCGTTTGCCCAACTGCCTCGCGACAGAAAGGGACAATTCTCCGAATGACGGCTGCCGAGTATCGCAGACATTATAGACGCCACCCTTCTCCTCCAACTTAGGTAATATATTGGCAATGTCCTCCGCCATCAAAATGCTCTTGACGACCTTACCTCCGGCAATATTCATATAGAAGCCTTTACGGATGCCATTGACCATCGCACCGAGATTGCCGGGAGCACCTTTCCCCGCAAGAAGCGATGGACGAAGAATTCCAAGAACCACATTATGTTCCTTGCACCATTGCGTCAGATACCCCTCCGCCAATATCTTGCTCTTCGCATACGGTATTTCACCATCAAGAGGATGCTCCTCGGTGATCAATTCTCCAAAGTCGCATCCATACACAGCGACAGTGCTAATGAATATCAAAGCCTTCGGCACCCCAACTTTTTCAAGCGCCGAACATAAATTAACAGTTCCTTGATAGTTCACATCAAAGAACGCCTGCTTCTCCGCCTCGGTCTTCGGCACGACATGAGCCTTTCCACAAGCATGAAGAACAACATCATAATGCTCCGGAAGTTCAGGAACTTCATTCGCCAAATTCGCCTTTACATCATCGACAGTGGCGATACCACAAGTTGTCACAACATACGACTTGTCCAGCACAGGCCGAGCATTCCTGCCCAAAAAGCCCGTGCCACCGGTAAACAGCAACTTTTCCATTATATTATTTTCAAGAATTTATCCAAAATTGTTTTCTCTGAATATTTCGTCTCCGCCAACACACGAGCCCTTCTCCCCATTTCCTCCAAATGATTTCTATTCCACTCATCAGGCCACCCGCAATAGCCAATATTATTCTCCCGAACCAACAAATCAATTTCACTGTCTTCAGGGCCAAAGAATAGAATAGGTCTGCCTGATGCAAGAATATTATACGTCTTGCTCGGCACACCCAAGCCATACATTCCTTCCTGAAGCGTCACAACCGCCATATCGCATGCCGCCAAGACTTCATTTTGTTGGGACCGGAAGTAAGGCCCGTGAAAGAACACATTATCGTGTCTCTTTTCCTTGAGTCTTTCCTCCATTGCTCCAGTTCCATATAAATGGAATTCAATGCCTTCCGGTAAATCATCAATCACTTTCTCCAGTCCCTGAACGCGTCCAATGTTACCAGCATATTCCAAAACAATCTTTCCTTCCGGAAATGGTTTTGGCCGTATGTTAATAATGTCCGCCCAATTCTCTATGACAACAATTTTTGTGTTCTGATTATACCGAGCCACTTTGCGGGTCAACACGTCTTTCATATCCCTCCCCAAAGCGATCAATTGATCTGCCTTGCTATACGCCTTATCAAAAAACCGCTTAAGCATCCCATATAAAGGCAGTTTCAGACCTGCCGGACAGGTATTCTCCGGGAACACATCATGAACAAGAATATTCAGTTCAAATCCAATTCTCCTTTTCAGCCATGCCATCAACGGAACCATCGGAGCCGGATTTGTCACCATCAAGACTTTGTCTCCTTTACGCACATATTCCCTCACCAATGACATCATCCTTTTGCTCATAAGCAAGAAAGAAAGTGCTTTCCCGAAAGTCGTGTTTTTATCCAATCCAACCCCTTCGGCACGATGCACCTCAATGCCCTCGTGAAGTTCGAACCTGTGCTCAGCGTCTATCTTTTTCCGCTTATCATAAACCTCTGGGCCACATATCACGCCGACGGCGTACTTCCGAGCCATAGCATTGGCGATTTCCCCCATAATATAACTTGTAGATGTCTCGTCAGGGGGAAAGAGCTCTGTTATTATCCAAAGTTTCTTGAGATTCATTTCAAGACTTATTATCTATGCGTTTTTACGATGGTACTACTATGCTTGCGATTTCTTTACAAATATCATCACCCTCATTTTCACCTTCATTATCAGAATATGATTTCAGGATAATATCGCGAATACATTGCCTATCAATGTATTCTCCTCTTTCAGAAAGTATATTCATGGCAAACAAGCACCTGTAATACAGAATACGAATTTGACGTGGCGTTAGAATAGGACATTCAACGGTGACTTCATCCATTATAAGTTCAATAAGTCGCTTAATATCCAAATTAGCAGTAGGTTTGTCAGATGTGACGGAGTTTGATCGCTCATCTGTTGATAATATGTCTTTTGATTGTACTGTAATAGTAGCCCCACTGATTTCTATACTATCCACTCCTGATAATTCTTGCAAGAATTCAATATAATCGAGTTCTTTCAACTTTGGAAGTGAGATTGAGGAAACAAACAATTTATCAATCTGATCTCTTACTACATGTGCAAGGTTCAATCCACTTTTACCGATTGCTAATTTATATTTTTGCACCAAAGCACTTTTTAATATGTTAACATCGATGCTGCACACCACAACCAAGCGTTCTCCAATCTTTGGATTTTCAAGAATCGTCCTTAACGATTCTATAACAGAAATAATTCTATAATAATCACATCTATCTATGTCATCAACATACAGCAGAACTTTCTTTTTCTTAGGACATGAAATTTTGAATTTAAGCAAAGCCTCAAGTTCTTTCTCAATCTCAGATTGAGTGCCTAATTCCTTATCAAAGGATTTACCCGAGAATACCTTACGTCCAAAATTTTGCACAGAATCCACATTATCATAAATTGTCTTTAAGATGAATCCAGATACTGATAATAGGCCTATCACCAACTCTGAATAAGAAGGAAGTTTTTCTCTAAATAGCCATGTAATAACAAAAGGACATACAAAAATGAATAAACTCCATAGAAGTTTCCATAAATTCTGCCAGACATTGAAGGCCACATGGCCACCCCAACATAATAGTTCTTTCTTTAGAGTTTCATACAAGTATGCCCAAATAGCAGGTGTCTCTTGATATTTCCAAGCATTAAATGATACAACAAAATATTTTAAAGCATCCTTACGGTTATCCAATATCTCTTTCACTCGTGAGAAGAAGTACGTTTTGCCCCTTCCCCATGGAGCGAATATCCCCATCATAGAAACATTTACAGAACTTGACTGGCTGATTGAATCAACTAACCTTACAAAACAAGTCGCCAAAGTACCTACTCCAAAACATGGATTAACATCCGCATCTTTCTGAATATCAGAATTAGCCGTAGGTTTGAATAATTCTCGACTGTACGTTGAAGAAGTCTCCTTTTTTTCATCAATATTTTCCTTAGAACTCAAAAGGGCATCGTCATCTCCAAAATCTATTTCAAATTTGGCCCCAGATTTTATTGATTTATCAGTATCTGACAAACTGTCAACTAACTTTTCTTGCTTCGATAAAAGATATTCTTCCACATATTCAGTTCCTTTTGCCGATAAACCAATAACAATAAACCTACCACCAATATACGGGATATACGTGGCAAACATAGAGGATTGATTCAAAGAATCACCTGCTTTGACAAGTTGATCCTTGGTCGCTTCTGGTATTTCTTTCGCAAAATCATCAATACTCAACTGAGTATGCTCCGCACTATCATAGACTATTTTCAGAATTCTGTCTTTTATCTCTTTTAGTAGCATAGGCATATATTACCAATTTTGTTGTCACAATGATATAGGACGTATGTATTTCACATGTTTTTTAGAAAAAAATTCATCGTGACTGCTTCGTTGGTTGTTGCTTCCGCTTCTGCAAAAACGTTTTTTCACCGAAAAGAGATATGTTTCTTGCAAAGAATAGAACTATAAATAAAATTCCCACAAAAGTTTGTATAATCACACAAACCATATTTGCCGTATCACCTACATCTGGATGAATATCACCATAACCCAAAGTAGATTGAGTTGACAAACTGTAATAAATACTAGATAAACGAGATTGATGTAGTCTAGTAAGACCATTATGTAAGTAAAATACTGCGAAGGTCATTACAGATTGTATGTAATTACAAATTATGCCAATAAAGTTACGTTAAAATGATGCCGTTGAAGCTATAACGTCATCAAGAAACACAAGAGCCATTAGATATAAAAACGTTTCAGTAAGCAATATTCCCAATAATACGCAGATAAAAAGCGAATTATACCAATTGAAATATATCACAACTGCTGGGAAAAATAAGTTGATGAGCATATATACATCTGTCCCCACTTTTCGTAATCTAAAGCCCCCTAATAAGCCAGTAATATACTTTACAAGCAATCCCAACGTAACGAATTGAATGGAACTAAGCAGAATGCGTAAATAATGCTCTATACCTATAGATGTATCATGTTTAATGATATTCTTTAACTGATTTTTCTGTCGTTTATACGGATTACTAACCTTATTATTATGCGTACTCATAGTGTAATCAATTAATTATTAGCACATGTCCACTTTTCCGCAGGTTCACCTAGCCACGATACAAATTGATGGAATATTCGCTTGACATCGTTACCCTAGCACTACACAAGCATTTTTCTGATCTTGTCGAACAACTTGTCGCCCTCGCCTTGCGAGAGTTCCATCCTGTTCGTGAAGTGCACACGAATTTCACGAATACCAAAGGCCCCTTCCAAGCTGGATGAACCCGCACGACGACAGGTGCCCGTCAGCCTCCTTGAGGACTCTGTACTCCTTCTGTCCACACCGGGCGTATTGTGTAAACTTCTCGGAGTCATCCACCTCTTCCTCACAGAACTTCTTCATCGAGTGGCCGCAGCCGTCCTTGCTGTAGTGCTTCAGCGCTAACGCGTAGTTTATCGGTTACTCTTCTTTTTTCTTTTACCCTGTTTTTTATTAGGGCTATAGATATTCAGGTGATTTCTGAATGCAGTGCGGAAATATAGACGCATACTCTTCCAAAATCAGTTCAATTAGTTGCGCTATCATCTCTATATTTCTCACGGACCACACATATACTCTCCGTGCACATGTTGAACAATCCTTTTGTCACAAAGATAGCATTTGTATTGTAGCCATAATAAATGGTACTTTATCAGAAGTCTACTATAATACGGTACCATTCTTACTTTCGGCATTAATTGAGCCACTTATAATATTGCCTATAAACCATATAGGGTTTTAAGTTGTCTTACCAATTCTACACGTTCTGTATATTCCTGACCATCTCTTAGGTACCACGCGTCATAGTTTATTCTCTTTTCAACAGCAGGTACCCCTACTTGTAAAGTATTACTCTTGCAGTCATGTATTACCAAACTATGTGAAGCAATAGTAACATTATCTCCAATTATCAATCTACCTACAATTTGAGAACCCGAACTCAAATAAAGTCCTTCTCCAATAGTTTTTCCTCCACCTGCAATACATGTTGAAGTATGCAATACGGCAAAGTTTCCTATCCTGTTTGGCCCCCCCACTACAATCGTACCATAATGTGGAATTACCAAGCCATAACCAAAAACAGAATAATCTATCGAAAAACCGAGTTTCTGAGAAACTTTATCGTATCTAATCTTGGTCAACGCAGTAATAATATAGTTAATTGCTCCTTTCTGGTTACTATAGTATTGAATTCTTCTCATAAGTCTCAAAAACCGCAAAATATCTCTTTTAGGAGAAATTGCCTCTTTTAGAATTTGATAGAGATTCCGCTTAACAGGAAAACCATTCATAATTCTATCTGAGACAATATAGAACCTTAGTTCATTTTTATTTGTTATCATTTGTGTTCTTAATTTCTTGTTCCATAATTTTTGCATCCACAAGGAAGCGAAACCAGTATGCCTGTAGCCACGCATGCACATAACCAGCCTTTCCGTCAAGGAATCCAAGTTTGATATAATAGCGATACCAGAAATATAGCTTTGCTCTTAGGAATTTCGGCATTCGATAGTACAAACCATCACGAAGTTTACTTGTCTTCCTTGCCTCATGATAGAGGGTATTAGGATCTGCCTGACCAATCGAACGTGTTGAGAAATAGTCCGCCACCTCACGAGTCGCATACCAGTTATGCTTGTTGATCCAAGCGTCAAGGCTCTTAAAGTCGTAATGTAAGCAGTCATTCTTCAAATCAAGACTCTTCCCTTCTTTGAGGATGACATGTTCTCCCATAGCTCTGTTCTCATAACGCCCCTTACCGAATTTAAAAATGGTCAAGTTATAAAATGGATACATACCTCCATGCCTCAAGAACGTACCCATAAAAGCAATCTGGAATTTCATCACAAAGCCGTTCACATCATCGTTAAGATGCTGCCTACAAGCCGCTACAATCTCGATACCTAGTTCCGGTGTAACAACTTCATCGGCATCAATGCGATAGACCCAGACAGTTTTCACACCCACATTATCCAAAGCCCAATTAAATTGAGCAGCATAATGGTAAAAGGGTTCATGGTGAAATATTTCGGCTCCTAGACTTTCTGCAATTTCAATAGTACGGTCCGTACTACCACTATCTACTACGCAGATTCTATCTGCCACTCCTTTGAGGGATGTTATACATCTCTCAATATTCACTTCCTCATTTTTGGTGAGGATAATGGCCGTAATGTCTGTCATAATTGATATTTTCCAGTTGAAATCCAAATAAAAATGGATCTAGATTTTAATAGTTAATATTTAATATATTTATAATCATACCCTTACGGATAAGGTATTTTTATAAAGTTCGGATGAGGACGCACGATCCCACGGCCTCCGAGGAGGTCGGACTAAAGAACGCGATAAATATCCTTTGGTAAACAAACTTTCCACAGCGGTCATCCGGCATGGTGCCGCAAGTTCCTATATCAGTTCACAAAGGCAGGAGGAGCAAACTATTTTAAGCGGACTTCAAAGCCGCAACAATTATGTAGTATTCTCTCCCGGAAAGTTTGTTCACCAGTAAGGATAAATCTCTATGCCACAGCATTGACATAAGGCTGACGGCGTTTAAGTACGAAGTATATACGATTGACCAGCTTTCGTGCGACCTTCACGATGGCCTTGCTCGGAACCATACGCTTGCAGTTGTTCAAGTAACAGAGTTGCATTGCTTCATCCTTACGGATGGCTACCCAAGCCGCTTCAATGATATTGCTGCGCAGGATGGCATGCTTACGGAGAGTGATGTCTCCGACTCCTTCGTGATCTCCGCTCGAATGGCACATCGGAATCATCCCCACATAGGCCGCAAGTTGCTCCGCATTGGCAAATCTGGTAATGTCCACTATCTCCGATATCAGGGCAAGCCCTGTGGTCTGTCCAATGCCTGGGACGGACATGAGCAATTTCAATGTCTCTTCGAACCGTTCCGTGTGGGACAATTCCCGTAGTTTCCTGGTCATCTCAGCCTTCTGCTTTCGCAATGCCTCGAACTGCATTATCAAGATGTCCAGCGAGTGGCGTCCGCTCGGAGTCCTCATATCCACCTCCTTCAACCAGTTCAGGAATCGCTTCGACCAATTGGAGTGAGGTTCCAGATACTCTGCCGGTATCTCTATCCCAAGATACCGCAACTGGGACTTGATGCGGTTCTTCTGTCGCGTCGTATCCTTCGTGATCGAGTTCTTCAATCTTATCAAAGAGCGTATCCCAAGCGCTTCGCTGTCAGGAGTGTATATCCCTTTCAGCTGTCTCGCACGCAAGCTGACAGCCAGATTCTTGCTGTCCACCGCGTCTGTCTTGCGCAGCTTCTCGCGGCCCATCGTCGGAACGTCCGCCGGGTTCACGACGATGTTGTGTATCCCCAACTCCGTAAGCCTGTCGTGTATCCAGAACCCGCAGAATCCCGCCTCGTACACGGAGTGGTACTCCGCTTCCGGGTAGTGGCTTGCCAGGAACCTGGGAAGTGCATCGGGATCCGCTCCCTGATTCATCCTCTTCAGTACCGAGGTCTCCGACAGGATTGTCACCGACCAACTTCTCAGATGAACGTCAATTCCAACGTAGATGTTTTGTCCTTTGAAGGAAATTCTGTTACTTTGTCCCATAAGCTGTTCTTTTTTGGTGTTTGTTATTCACTATTAAATCTAACCAAAAATCTACAGCTTATTTTAATGAACTCATGAAAAACTTCGCGGGGAAGCCACAGCGGCCGGGGCCGCAGGTCCCGTTGAGCGTCCATCATGAGCTTCACAAAAGCTCACTCCAGTTTTATTTGGGTTTCAAACATAGGAACTATTTACCACGCCCTACTTCAACCAAGAAATCAACCGTATCATTAAAATACTTTTCAAAACTGTTAAACTTCAAGAGTTGTTTTTTCATCTTTTCACGCAATTTATCACGAACCTGTTCGTCCGTGACGGCCTTCACTATTTGCATAGTTGCTTCTTTATAGTCTTTTGGAGTATAGTATAAACAAGAATCTGCAAATACTTCAGTATTAAAAAACAAGTCTGTAGCGACTGTTGGTAATTGGAAATACATCGATTCTATCGTGCTTGCAGAGAACACTTCCAGTACTGAAGGGAGAAAACTAATCTTGCACTTTCTATATAAAACAGCAAGGTCTTGCTGTTTAAGGTTCCCATGGTTAATAATCCTATCTTCTAGACCAAATTCTTTAATTTTCTTCTCAATGATATGAAGCACTGGAGAAGACTGTGGAAGAGTAATATGAAAACGGTAATTTGTTATGCCATACGACTCTTCCAATTCTTTCAATACATATGGTATAATATCTAAATTTTTGTGTTCTCCTCCACCAATTGCAGGAATCTCTACCCATTTTGTATCTTCATAAATTGGAGTATTATCTAATGAAGAATATATTGCAGGCAACACATTATTAACTACTCGAATACTATCAGGATTCTTTCCTAATTTTTTGATCAAACCTTGTTTTACGGCCTCTGTCTGAGTTACAATGAAAGGGATGCGCTTCACCAGAATCTTCAATATTTGTATATGAAGCTTCATCCTTATTTTTGCTTTAAAAGTAAGAGTACTCCACGCATAAGGATTTGATGTAACGACCCATGGGTGAACAAAACGGATAACTTCTCTACACTTAAAAAAATTATAGGATGGCCCTAGAATGGTATAGATAACATCTGGTTTAATCTCATTTTCAAGGCGACTAAGTTCTTTTTGGACTCTTCTATATGTTCGAAAGAAATCCGGTTGGTTTGGATAAACGTAATATCGCCCCTTAACTTTTGATTTAAAAGTATCATCAAGATATACAGAGTTCAGACATTCTGAAACGGCATAATACCATTCTACATCTTGACGGACGATTTTTTGTGTACCCAATAAAAAATTATGAACGACCTGCAATCCGCCTCCGACGTTTCGTGCATTTACCACATTAATTAATATTCTCATTGTCACATTAGTTTTTTTAAAAAATCCTCCCCTTTTTTCATATATTTGTGATAGTCAAATTTTTGCTCGCCTGTCTGACGGGCTGTTTGTTTCATTTTAAGTATTTGGTCCTTCGGTATAGACAAAATTCTAAATAAACCTTTTCGGATGCTATCAACGTGATATGATTCAATATATATTGCGTTTAACCCATCGATTGCATAATCACCAAGATCACTTGTACAATTCAGAAATACCGGACAACCAGCTGCCATCGATTCTGCCATCTTTGTTGGAAATCCGGCATTATTTTTCCTTGAGGGTTCTCTTATAATAGTCGAAAAGTCTGATATATGATATAATGACGGCACGAATGATTGAGGCACTCTACCAAGAAACACAAAATTACTCTTGAATTCTGTAAGAGCCTTTTCATTACAATATTGCTTTGCTTGTTTATTTGAAACACCAGCGACCACAAGTTGGATTTTGGAAGTGTAGGATAAAACCTGTATTAATGCTTCAATAAGGTTCCCAAGCAAATCTTTTTTAGCAGGGGTACCTGCGAAAATAAGTCTAATACCGTCAAACTCGGTCAATTCCACCATTTTAGTCGTTTTAAACACATTCCACTTTGAGTCATACATATTAATTAATGGAGGAAGTAAAAGATTGTTACTTTTAGCATAATAATTATCCAAATAATGGCTGATTGGAATCAAATTTTTGAATCTTTTCTGTACATATCTCATATTCAGTTCACTCAACCAGAAAATAGGACTCAACCTGCCTCCTGGTATCTCATTTGGAGCAGGCCATTCTGTTATATCCAACACAATTTTTTTTTTGTGCGTTTTGCATATTCTTTGCAAGAATAGATTCATTGGGCATGTGGTATTATACGTAATAATAACATCATAATAATCGATATATTTAATGATGTATGTTCGGGCATTGGGGTTAGGATATGTATATCTTAAAATTCTTTCCTTCCAAGAATGTGTATCTATATCATGAGTTATTTCATATTGCATCCCATCGTATACATACCCTTCGACACTTGCATCTTCTTCACGATATTCCCCTCCAAAGCTCAAAATCTTAACATAATGTCCAAGATCACGAAACATTCGAGCATTATTTAGCACCCGTGATGCAGCAGCATCACCTTCTGGAAACCTGAATAGGCCTATATATAATATATTCATTTGAGTAATGTCTGGTCTGTTGGAAAAAATAGTTGCTTTATATATGACATATGACATTGCATCCAATATCTGACCCTATGTGCAAATAACAATAACTTCGGCTCTTGCTTAATATAAGAAAATGCAATAGTTTTTTTTGCATAATAATAGTACATATTACTCAATGGATGCACACAGCCTTTCTGCCATGGCTTAGGTTTAGAAACATAATGAACAACTATAGGGTTCTTCTTGTACTGTAACACATTTTTTTTTTCTAGTTCATATGAATTCACAGTTATCCCATTATGTTCATCACCTCTTTGTTTTAAGAAATAGCTATACACTAACGAAGTCATATTCCACATTGGCAACAAATGATATGTACGGCTATACAAAACTGCGTTAAGAGCATCTTGGTCATGATACTTAATTCGATTACTATTTATCGCCAGATAATCAATCAATTCTTTTGAAATACTGTATTTACGCCAATATTTCATATTAATCACACATACCCCAGCGTTGAAATAACCATATTCAATCGGGTAGCCTAATCGTACAGCCTCGCATCCAGAACCAATCTGAAGAGCTGCTGCTATAGCATATCCATCCAAATCTATATTCCATAAATTTTGTATTGACTGATTAATAATTATATCACAATCGAAATATATTACCTTATCAACAAAGAGCGGCAATATTTCAGGTATTAAAAGGCGATAGTATGTAGCCCGGCTGATATGAGAAAGAGAACTATCATTTGGCATAGGAAAATTCTCTACAATACTCGTATCAACGGGACACATATATAGTTTTCCTCCCAACAATTCTACCTGCTGTATGATAATACTTTCATTTTCTGGTTTTAATCCTTCTGTAAGAAGATATATATTTACACCATTATTATTTATCAATAAGGACGTAAGCATAATTGTACAATGTTGTACAAAATTATCGTCCGTTGCGCATACTATATTCATTAGACGAGGATTTATTATGTGAAATATTTAAAATAAGATATAAAAAAATAATTGTATAGGACAAACTTCTTAATATATAACAGTATTCAACCCGTGGGGAAAACAATGCATTACCAGCCAATACTATTAACAAAGCCATTGCATATGGAGAATTATGCGTCCGGCTTAATTTGTTTACTAGTAAACCTATCAAGAACATTAATACTACAACACCTATGATTCCAAAAGAGTAATATATATCTCCTATTAAAGCTGTTCCAAGACCTCCTTGAGTGGAATCCATAAATGATTCTGTAAAAATCTTTGAAGAGTTAGGCGCAAGTGAATTTTTTGAAATAAAGGCTAAAACTATTGATTGAAGGAATGGGACAATGCTTGCAATCTGTAGCACCATGTTAGATCCTCCAGTTATACCGTGATTATCAACATAATCAATTAGAAAAGAATTCGCACCATTTGCAGAAATAAAGTCATAAACAAGAGTAAGAAATAAAGAATCTCTTCCAAAGTCGCCACCAACGTTCCCTGAACGCATTAATCCAATAAAAATCATAAGTGTATATCCAACGAAAATCAGCATAAACACCTTAATTGAACTAATTTTTTTAACCATCATTCCATACATCATAATAAGCGGAATCAGTAGCTGTAATGCACTTGAACGAAGGCCTGAAAATAACAATGGCACTACTAACAATAAAGAATTAATATAAAACAACAAAGGCAATTTCTTCATAAATATAATGAATGAGGCTGTTTTACCTATTCGGGTAAAATTTATTATTACAGACAATGTATACGCATACATTGAGTAAACCATATATTCGCCCCAAGCTCCATATCTCTGATGCATATCGCTTGATAAATCAGAATATAAAGTCAACAGACGACTTCCGCCGTTAATGTAAAACAATATAATTAAAAAGAAACATAATAAATTGGATAATTTACTGCTCTTGTCATTGAAATCATACTGATACCAAACTGCTCCTTGACCATTATTGTCTTTTATATAACATAGTCCCAACATATATGAGCAGTACCCAATAAAAGCAATACAATAAACTCGAACAGTATTGTATTCTGTTGCTACAAATATTCTTCCCTGATAACTATCCAATAAAGGATAAACATATGGAGTTAATAAAGAACACAAGAAGAATGCTATTGCAAAAAGGAATTCAAAACATATTAGTTGATTCTTTCGGTACTTATATAGATATACCATATTCATTATCAAATATAACACTCCTGTTAAAGGTATAAGATTGTCCCCGAATAGATTGATGTCAAATAAATTTATTGCTAAATATACTAGCAAGCAAATTAACGAGAATACTGCCATATAGAAAAGTTTTTTCTACTTTATTGTCATTCAGATTTATTTAGTTTTAACTTATTTTCCATCTTCTAGACACCTTATCACCTTTGCAGGGCGACCAACAGCAACAGTCCAAGCAGGAATATCTTTTGTAACTAACGAACCAGCACCTATTACGGCACCTTCTCCTATTGTAACTCCAGGCATAATAATAGAACACATACCGATTGCAGCATTCTTACATATACGAACATCTAATATTTTTGGAGGATTGGTTGTATATACACGTCCCTTATAATAGTTTGATATGTCACGTTTATGACAAAGAATAGTACAACGACTTGAAATCCATACCCCATCTTCAATATGCAAATACTTGGCGTTTTGAGCGTCAAAATATACATCGTATCCGACATTAAATCTTCCGGTAGTATCTACCCCACAGAATTTCCAAATTCTGGCCCTTCCTCGACTGCAAGGATCTATCATATAGTTTTTCTGAAACGACATCAATAACCATTTCAAATGTTTAGAATACCAATGAAAAAAATCAACTGGCCACATAAATAACCCACGACAATTTTTATATATCCACAACTGTTTCAATGATTCTTTGTTTATCATCTTGTTTTATTTATAATTTTAAACACAATATCTCTTACTAGAATCCTTTCGCTTTCAGACAAAACAACTACATATCCCACAACTATTGCAGATATAATGGAGACTATCACCACAATAAGTAGCCTAACAAATGATTCTTCTATCAATGCGTGGACACACAATGGCAAGATTGGCATCAGTATACTGAAAAATAAACATGGAATAATTACACTCTTAATATATTCACTATACGAGAATTCGAATATCCTTTTCAAAAGATATAGACTTATAGGTTGATTAACAAAATTAATCAGAACCAGTATAATAAAAACGACATAAGCTGGTGCCCCATAGCGGAGAAATATCCAAGAAATAGGAAGGGCACTAATAACAATTATGCTTCTCATGAGTTGATACATTTTTATCTTGCCAACAGCCTGAACTGTCTGCGATATCGGTATGTTCAGACTTCCTAACGCCATATTCATAAGCACCAATACTATAAAGTCTGCAGTATTTTCTGGCACTGTACCACAAAGCCAAATATTGAGTATATAGTTAACTTCAAGAACTATTGGCAAAGACAGCATAAATACCATTAGATAACCAAGTTTCGACATGCTGTACATCAAATTTTTGGTTCTTGTATACTCCTCTTTCGCATAACTTTCAACTAGCTGAGGCTTAAAAGCAACCGCTATATTTTCAGTAAAGCCACTTAATGCTGCCTGAACTTGATATGCCACACCTCGAGCCGCATTTACAATTGGTCCAAAGAATGAATTCATCAGCATGTTTAAACCTTGACCTTGCATTGTATAAGCAAATGCCCCAGAGACATTCCATCCTGAAAATAATAGCATGCTTTTAAATTGGTTCTTATAGAAGTGATGACAATATTTGATCTCGGCAAAATTTCTCCTTGCATACACATAATACATTATTATACTTGTGAAGGATATCACCACCATAGATAGTCCATAGTAAACCAATCGATCATAAAGAATTAATTGAATGCATATGGCAATTACTAACTTAAGAACAGCATCTATCATACTAACAACAGCATAAAAACCCATTTTTTCATGAGCAACTACAACTGCAGAATATGGTATTTGAAGTATTAGTAACAGCAAGGATATGACTGAACATTGAAAAACGCACATAGCAGATGCAAGCCTTTCAATAGGTATTACCATCTTGGTATTTATATACCATGGTCCTATTATTTCCAGTAACAATACAGTAATAAATCCAAGCATGAACTGAATCTGCATAGAGGTTATATAGACTCTATTCAAACCATCGGAAGTTGTATTCCCCCGCTCAAAATTGAAGAAACGTTGTATTGTGTTTGTCATTGAGGAATTAAGAAATGCAAACATGGATACGAATCCGGCTACAACATTATATATACCATAATCTACAACTCCTAAAGCATTTAGTATTGCTCGTGTCGAATAGAGCGAAACCAGTAATACGAATATCATACGGATATAAAGGACGATGGTATTCTTTGCTATACGTTTATTATTTGAAGATATTACTGACATTACTCAATATATTAACATTAACATTACCACCATCATTCAAACAAGACATAGTATCGAACTATAGTTTTTGTCACTATTAGCATCGCCTTGCTAGGTATGTATATCATTTAGGCACCGTATCTTATTGTTAAGAAATAAGATACGGTTTTATTGCCGAGTAGAGATTTACCCCACCTTAAGAATTTGGTCTTGCATTCACAGTCAAGTATTGAAATCATTTCTTGAATATAATCATCGTAGTTATTATCACCACGGTTTATAATGACTATAAATCAAACCGATTTCGTAGTCAGACATTTCTGGAAACAATAGTTTATTAGGAATGTATAACCTGTTTTTTGCGAATGTATCCTTACCGCAAATCATTAGCTCAAACCCAAATAAGGTAATATCTCATTTAGGTTTTGCATATCGTAAATAGTATTATTCCATGCCTTTATATCATGAGGGTTTGTCAAGACTGGATTCACACATAATGTAACTGCACCAGACTTATAAGCTAACTGGTCATTATTAGAATTGCCCACAAACAATACACTACAAGGATTGATATTAAGAGATTTAGCGATTCTCTCAACAAATTCATGTTTCCCATCAAAATCATATTCTGTTCCTATAATTTTTTTCAAACATCCGTCGTGATCAAATTCCATTCTATTAGCACATATTTCCTCAAACAGATAAACATTATTTTCTCCTATTACTCTAATGATCACATCTCGTATAGAGCCTGATGCTATAAATAAATGCACACCGTTCTTCTGTAGCTTTTTTAATGTTGGTATAGCTCCTTCTACTAATTGCATCTCATCTGCAACTTCTGACAACACCATATTTGTCATCATCTTTTCTTTAAAACGGTCACATGTAATATCGCACCATGTTTGGTGATTGAAATCATGTAAAGAAAATTTTTCATGTAAATCATTACAATCCTTAACTGTATAGCCAAGTTTAAGCCATATTTTTTGCCATGTACTTTGTTTATCATGGCATTCTGTCAATGTTCCATCAAAATCAAACACAACAGCTTTTATTTTTGCATAAGTTTGTTGAAGTTTCTTCTTAAAATAATATGTCAAGAGATACCCCATATAATCTTTAGATGTATTGTCAACAGTTAAAATATGCCTACCATCACAAACATTATTTTCAATTGCTCGTATTTCTTTCATTGTACATATGGGAAATTCAGAATGATCAAATTTTAATGATGTGTTAAATGACTCTAATTCTTTAATCCTAATTTCTGGAATATTCGTCATCGATGCAAGTTGTCGTGTCGTTATACCTTTATCCGATCTAAAATAGTATAATTTTAACGAATTAATTTTCACATTAGTATTTGATAAACTTGTTATACGCTTTTTACGTTTAACAATTCCATCCAACGCTGTCTGTGAACTAAATACATACTTACATAATGAAACTGCAGCGGATGCCGCCAATGGCTGATAATCATCTTTTTTTTCTTTACCCCAATCACAGATTCCTTTAACTACGATCCATTGCACATTTTTTCTTTCTGATGCCGCCCACACACCACTGGCTTCCATCTCATTACCAATAGCATCAGGATACTCTTTAATCAGTTCCGATACGAATTGGGAATTGTTAACCAACGCTCCACCTGTAATCATTAAACCCACATGCACATTGCATTTTCTATCTTGTTCATCATAGTATCTCCAATCATTATGGTTTTTGAATCTATCACATAATATACTGCTCGATTTCGGTTTAGGACCTCTATCTATTTTATTTTTTGATGTAATCTTAATTTTATTGTAGTTTTGGATTGTTTCTGCAACCAGAACATCCCCCAAATGAGTTTTCTCTTCCTTTAACCCCATGGCCACACCAACTGCAACCACAACTCTGATTTCCCAATTATTTATTGTATCATGTACAGTCAAAGTCGCATCCGTTGGACCATCAATACCCATACCAGATTGAACTACAACTGAAATAAAAGCTCCGAATCTTCCTATGTAATAAGTCTGGCCTTTACTTACAACTTTATATTTTTTCTTTGTTGAAGGACACGATTTTAGCGAAGATAACACCGCTTTCTTCTCTATATCATTTACAACTATTAATGCTATCTGAGGCTTTATTGATAACCTTTTGAATTGCCCAAAACTAATATCATCGAACTTCGGTTCGCATGAATTATTCCATTTTTCAAGATAGAATTTTGATTTCATGATTATCCTACTTAATTATAGTTTCCATTTAACGCTCTCTTCTATTCCCTACAATAATTAATGCAGAACTATCATTAGTATCACTCTTAGATTTCTTTCCCAATTTTTTCTTTTGCTGCATATGCAAAAAAGTCGTAGAATTTTTTTTTGAGTTCATTAATACAATAGTTCGTTAATTTTATAAGTTTTACGCCGCGGCGCGAACGCCGTAGAATAATAGTTCTTTGAAATCAGTGTTATTTATCTTCAAGTTCGGGCTGTTTCCAAACATGGAAAATAATCGTTCGACCATTGCAGCATTGTGCAGCAGCACTTTGACATCTCCGACCGAAAGAGTGGTGCTGTATTGAGTTCCGAACTGTCTCGCAATGTTGATTGTGGATAGCGACATGTTAAAGGCGAAATCCAAGGTGCCGCTATTCCTTGACTGGCAATTGCACAGGCCAGTATATTGCTTTGCGTCACGGTACAGAAACTCGATTTGAAATCTAGTTCTGTAAATTTCAAATATGTCAATGGCCGATTTCGATGTGTCGGTCGAGAAGAATACTTTTCTGGACTGAGCCTTTTTGTCAGGCTCGTTGAAGTCTGCTATGACGACCTTGACTTCTCGCTTTAAACTGACAGCCCATACGATTGCCGAGTAGATGGCAATGTCGCCGGAAGCAAAGGTCTCGAATATGCTCATGTCAAGTTTCTTGAGATCGACATCTCCGATGAACTTTTTCGGACGGCCTCTTTGTCCTGTCTTGGGACCGGTATACAAGTACTTGAGTCTGACATCGTCTCGGAAGCTGCTTATGAGGCTGAATCCCAGACTGTTCAGTCCGGTAACGAAACTCTCCTTAGAGAAGAAAGCGTCCGCAACCATACACTTGGATATTGAAATAAGTTCATCTTTGAGCGAATTGATGGTCCTGAGATATTGTCCCACAAGAGAGTTTGGATTGTCCATATGCTTCAAATATTCGAGTACGCGCCCACGCCTCTTTTTGTTGAATGTCTGTTTCGCAATCAAGTGTGTGCCGCTGGTGGCATCGGCGTCGACAAGAGCAAAACCCATCAACTCCAGTCCCCACTTCATTGAAGAAGCGCAGCCTGACCAGAAGTAGCCCAGACCGGGAGTCTTCTTTCCGGACTTGCTTATGTAACTCGGATCAATGGCGATGGCTCGTCGTTCCGGATTCCCTTCGGCAATGAACGATTTATTGAAACGGATCCAGTCACAACACTTCTTCCGGAAATTCATGCGGAAGCGCTGTTCAGACGAATGTCCGAACCTCTCCATCTGGAGAAAGTTGATGCGATTCGGTATGGTAAGAAAAAGTTCCATGGCTTCCTTGAAGAAAGATTGAAAAGATTTGCTTAAATTTGTCTGGCTTTTGAGGGCGGCTGCAATCAGCTCTCTGAGCTGGATAAGTGGCTTGATTTTCATCTATGTAACTTGTTTATTTTTACACTATTAAGTTACTGAAAATCAAGCTCTTATCCAAATTTTTCAAGCAAAATCTTTATCATATTTAACACTTTTTTTCAACTGTTTTCTATGTCGTCCGCAAGGTGCTGCAAAGTACCCCTTAACGGGCTATTGTATACGTAAGTGACTGTATGCCACAGTGTTTTTAAATTTTTAACGTAGTATTGTTGGTAATAATAGTACCAAATATTATTTATATCGGAACATATCTTATGCAGTTGTTTGGCCGAAAAATAACCTACACCATAATCTCCACCTGAAGTTATTGCACACCCTCCATATCTGCCTATACTTTCTACAAGATTCTTAAACTCATCCTCATAACAATTTAATACTGTTGGATATTTAATATGGATTCCACTCCAACTAAGAAAACGTAGATATGATGACAGTTTATGCATAAAAGGTTGCATTATCTGGTCATACCTATCATTCTCACGATTCTTTCGGTTTCCTATCTCGACAAACACAAGGACAAAACCACCTGTAATTATTGAAGTCAGTATAGTCAGCAATATATTTTGTACTGAAGCCAGCTCCATTATGATCTAAACTTTTTACAATGAAAAAAGATTTACAATATTCTTATTTTCAAGGTGTTTTCGAATTTCTTCTATTGCATAATCTTTTTCGTCCCAAAATAATTTATATATCTGAGTTGTACCAGATATAATAAGCTGCATAAAAGCAAGGTAATGTTCTGCCACATCGCTTGGTCCATTCTGTTTAAATGGTATCCACAAATTATATGCGGCATCAAACAATTCGTAAAACTTACAGAATTCCTGCCTATATGCATTCTCTGTTATATACCCCATCGCCGGCCAAAGAATTTCAAACAATCCAGTTTTGTCTTTTTCAGGAATAGCTCTGCAGTACTTCTTTGTTCTTTCATCTAATTGCGCATACAGACTCTTGTCAAAAAATAATCTCGGTCCTTTTAATCCAGACTGTTCATACCTCACAGCTTTCACAACTGCTTTTCCTGCTAATGTATCTATAACTTTGGTATTTCCTCCTATCAGGGCAATAGGGGTCAAATTAACAATCTCTCCCCATGAAAGCCCACCCCTAAACAATACTGGGGGCAGATGGTATGGCTCCTTCACAATCTCTTGACCTCCATTTTCATTCATTTTAAGCCCAATAGTATAGGTGAGGGTCGGATCGTCAAGGTTGTCGGTGTAGCAATAGAAATGTGAAGTGAACATAAATGACTTCAAAGCGAAATTTCCTAATTGCATCACAAACAAACTACAATCTGTTGATGTTGCAAAGACAGAGTCTGAAAATGGAATGAACTCTTCAAAACTGCTCACCGACATTCTATTAGCCAAATCCTGTATTATAGGGTCATATGATGACATAGGAGCAACTTTAAGATCTCTAATACAAGTACTCAGTATTGTATTAAAACTATTAAGACACATTATTGCATCAAAAACGCTATTGTTTACGGCATTCGAAAATCCAAGTATATCTAAATACGCAACTGCTTTATTCATAAATACAAATTTATTATTGTTAGTGATTAATTGTTAGTGGTCAATTTTTGGACTATGCTCAAAGTCAGAGACATAGCGTCCGCTCGACCCGTCGCCAGGCCAATGATTGTCCGTTTTTGGTATTACTTGTTGATTATTTTTTTACTTTTTCTACGCTGGCGACAGCCTCAGGTGTCCAAGATGCCTCCTGTCGCCTGTCACCACGTCCTCGAAGAAGTCTTCGCTGCTGTACATTGGTCTCGTTTTTCCGGCTAAGGTAAGGGGCTTTTCTCCGGACCCATAATTTGACCACTAACCATTAAGTTCCATTGCTATTGTGTTAATATATTTAAAGATCCTTGTGGTCAAAATAGCCGCGTCTGCTATCAGTAATTTAGGCCGAAAGACCAAAGGGGCAGCGTGTTGCCGTGAGCGAATTCAATGTCATCCTTTACGATATAGGAATCCGGAAGGTCCTCAATCTGTCTTTTTCCTTTATTCCGGCCACCGATCTCAAATGTGAGGTCACCGATGACGAAATCAGACTGACGTGAGGAAACCACATCATTCTCCACACGCATCTGGTTGTAGAAAAAAGTTTCCCTCATGTTCCCTATGCCAGCTTTCCCTCCGGACAAGACTGTCATCAGACTTGGGTTGTCAATATAGACCTTCTCCACTTTGCCCAGTCCCCTCATGCCTCCCGTATCGTCCCTAAGTTGACCTATCAGCTGAGCCTTCTCCAGCAACGCGAGATAGTCTGAGACGCTGTTTCGGCTGACTCCGATTTCAGACGCGAGGCTATCCGCATTAGGTTTATACGGGGCAAGTGTCGAGATAACAGCCAGCATCTTTTTTAGTTTTTTTGCTGTCGGTGCCTTTAGTTCGGCATACTGTGCGATGTCTGATTCTATCGTTTTTGTTATGACATTCTGCATCCTCATCGGGAAATCTCCCTCCAATGCAAATGGATAGTAGCCCTCTGCAAGGTAACGTCTGAAAAGAGGGAGAGGATGAAGCACACCGTCAATACGTGACTTGCCCGCGAGTATCTCGTCAAGTGAATACTTAGATGCGTTTATGTTGTGAAACAGTTCCAGATACTCTCTGAAGGACAAACCATACAGCGTATAAGGTAGTACCCTTCGACTGAGATCAGCGACACCGTCCATGATGTCCAGTATGGAAGATCCTGAGAAAATCACCCTCATGTCCGGATGAGTGTCATATATCTGCTTGAGTTCGCGGGACCAGTCAGAATACTTGTGAACTTCGTCTATGACGAGCAAATGGCCATCATCCTTCGAGAACTCATCCGCAACCTCGACGAGAGAGTGAGTGCTGAAATATGTATGGTCAGCGGATATGTATAGAAACTTGCAATCCGAAGCCTGTTCCTTAAGATATTGCAGGATCATCGTGGATTTGCCGACTCCTCTTGCCCCTGTGATAGCGATCATACGGGAAGTCCAGTTCACACGTTCATAAAGATACCTGTGAAAACTGCTGGTCGTAAGTTCCAGCTGCAAACGCATGTATTCGTATAACGCCTCGTCAACCATACTCAATTAATTTTGTATATTTATGCAATACTATTGCAAAGATAGCAATTGCACTCAAAAAGTGCAATTTTTCCCTATATCATGCACCCATATTATGCACAACATTTTGCATGAGTTTTATGACTTCCTCCAGACCATCCTGTTGACGATGCCGGTGTAGGACTGGATGATCTTGACGACCTTGGTGGAGACGTTCTCGTCTGTGTAGGTCGGGACGGGGAGGCCGTAGTCGCCGCGGCGGTTCATCTCGACGGCGGTGTCGACGGCCTGCAGGAGGCTCCTCTCGTCAATGCCGGCAAGGATGAAGCAGGCCTTGTCAAGGGCCTCGGGACGCTCGGTGCTGGTGCGGATGCACACTGCCGGGAACGGATGGCCGACGCTCGTGAAGAAGCTGCTCTCCTCAGGCAGAGTGCCGCTGTCGCTGACCACAGCGAAGGCGTTCATCTGGAGGCAGTTATAGTCGTGGAATCCGAGCGGCTCATGCTGGATGACACGTGGGTCGAGCTTAAAGCCGCTCTGCTCCAGGCGTTTGCGGGACCTCGGGTGGCATGAGTATAAAACCGGCATGTCATACTTGGCTGCCATCGCGTTTACCGCATTGAAGAGGCTCCGGAAGTTCTTCTCGGTGTCGATGTTCTCCTCGCGGTGGGCGGACAAAAGAATATACTTTCCCTTCTCCAACCCCAACCGCTTATGAATATCCGAGGCCTCGATCTCGGCGAGGTTCTGGTGCAGCACCTCGGCCATCGGCGACCCGGTCACGTAGGTCCGCTCCTTCGGCAGGCCGCACTCGGCGAGGTACCTTCTCGCGTGTTCTGAATATGCCAGATTGACATCCGAGATGATGTCAACTATGCGGCGGTTCGTCTCCTCCGGGAGGCACTCGTCCTTGCAGCGGTTGCCGGCTTCCATGTGGAAGATCGGGATGTGAAGACGTTTCGCGCCAATGACAGAGAGACAGCTGTTCGTGTCGCCGAGAACCAGCACTGCGTCCGGTTTGGTCTGGGCGAAAAGCTTGTATGAACAGTTGATGATGTTGCCGCACGTCGCGCCGAGGTCGTCACCTACCGCATCCATATATACTTCCGGCTCAGCGAGTTTGAGATCTCTGAAGAAGATGCCGTTCAGGTTGTAGTCGTAGTTCTGGCCTGTATGGGCGAGGATGACATCGAAATACTGGCGGCATTTGGTGATGACCGCCGCCAGGCGGATAATCTCAGGGCGCGTACCTACTACGATACAGAGCTTGAGTTTGCCGTTCTCCTTCCAGTGAATATCTGAATAATCGAATTTAGGTGTCTTTTCCATTTCCTTATTTCTCCACTTTATCGAAATATGTGTCTGGTCTTTCAGGATTGAAGACTTCGTTGCAATACATTACGGTCACGAGGTCTTCGGTCTGGGAGAGATTGATGATGTTGTGCGTGTAGCCAGGTAGCATGATGACGGATTGGATGCGGTCACCGCTGACTTCATATTCAATGACCTCGTCACTTCCCTCCTTGCGCATCTGGATCAGGCCGTGGCCGGAAACCACGATGAACTGCTCCCATTTAGAGTTGTGCCAATGCTGGCCTTTCGTGATGCCCGGCTTGGAAATGTTGATGCTTACCTGACCGCAATTCAGCGTGTGTACCAGTTCGGTAAAAGACCCGCGCGGATCCACGTTCATCTTCAAATCGAAAATCGCCTTTTCTTTCGGCAGGTAGCTGAGGAATGTGGACATCAGGCGATAACGCAGACCGTCTTGCGGCATTTCGAGAGCCGTCGAAGGTCCTTCCGCAGAATCGGGCACTGCACGCACTGCACGTGCGCATTCATATATGGTATCAACGATTTCTCCAAGCGTGGTCTTGTGAGTGACAGGACAATAGCAATAACGTCCTTCAGCGGATGGCAGTACGTCAAGTCCCTCGAATTCGCAATGATGTTCCTGACTTTTGAGCGCGCAGATCATCTCCTCGACCAGATCGTCGATGTAGAGGACCTCCATCTGTACGCTTCTGTCATTGACCTGGATTGGGAGGTCATTGGCGATATTGTTGCAGAACGTGGCGATGGCCGAATTGTAGTTCGGGCGGCACCATTTTCCGTAAAGGTTCGGGAAACGGTAAACTAGAACTTTGGCACCGGTCTCTTTGCCATATTCCAGGAAAAGATCCTCGCCGGCTTTCTTGCTCCTGCCGTATTCGCTGTTGCCGAAACGTCCTGTCAATGAGGCTTGTTGTGAGCTTGAGAGCATCACTGGACAAGTGTTGTGGTGCTTTTTCAATGTATCGAGCAGCGTGGATGCGAAACCGTAATTGCCCTTCATGAACTCGTCATTGTCCTTAGGCCGGTTCACGCCCGCGAGGTTGAAGACGAAATCGCATTCGCCGCACCAGTTGTCCAGCTGCTCAGGAGTCGAATCAATGTCGTATTCAAATACTTCATCGACCTGGAGGTCTCCATAGCAGCGGGCCTTGCCTTCTTTTATGTTGTTCAGTTGGCAGCAAAGGTTCTTTCCCACGAATCCTTTGGCGCCGGTAACCAGAATCTTCATTATTTCGCGAGATTTTCTACTCCGTTCAATTCGTTCTGGATATATTCAAGGGCACCTATCTTGGCCTTGGTCTCTTCCAAGTTCAGACGGTATGTGTTGTCAGAATTGAACTCATCTATGGTGGCACGTTTTACATCACCCTTGGTGAAGTACTGGTCGTAGTTCAGGTCGCGGTTGTCCGCCGGGACACGGTAGAAGTTGCCCATATCCTCTGCTTTGGCGCATTCTTCCTTGGTAAGGAGTGTCTCGTACATCTTCTCGCCGTGACGGATGCCGATGACCTTGATGTCCTCTTTCTTGCCGCCGAAAAGGTCGCAGACAGCTTCTGCCTGTGTCTGTATGGTGCACGCCGGTGCTTTCTGAACGAGAATATCGCCATTGTGGCCATGCTCAAATGCGAAAAGTACCAGGTCCACAGCCTCTTCGAGGGACATGATGAAACGTGTCATCTTAGGCTCCGTAAGAGTGATAGGGTTGCCGCTGCGGATCTGCTCAATCCATAGAGGAATCACAGAACCGCGTGAGCACATGACATTGCCATAACGTGTGCAACAGATCTTTGTGTTGTGCGAATTACGGCTCTTGGCGACAGCGATTTTCTCCTCTATGGCCTTGGTGATGCCCATAGCGTTGATCGGATAGGCCGCCTTGTCGGTAGAGAGACAGATGACTGCTCCGACATTGTTTTCGATAGCGGCCGTAAGAACATTGTCAGTGCCTATCACATTGGTCCTCACTGCTTCCATCGGGAAGAATTCGCAGCTAGGGACCTGTTTGAGGGCGGCTGCATGGAAGATGTAATCTGTGCCTGGCATCGCCGAGCGCACGCTTTCCAGACTTCTGACGTCACCGATGTAGAATTTTATCTTGTGTGCAACGTCAGGGAATTTCGCCTGATACTCGTGGCGCATGTCGTCCTGTTTCTTCTCGTCGCGTGAGAAAATCCTGATCTCAGCAATGTCTGTTCTGAGAAAACGCTTCAATACTGCGTTTCCGAAACTACCGGTACCTCCGGTAATCATCAATGTCTTTCCAGCAAAAATGCTCATGATATGTTAAAATTAATAATCGTCGTTTAATGTTTTCAATATGCCCCAAGCCACAACCAGTCTCCACATATCTGTGGCCTGATTAAAACACACTGCATGAGAGCGAAAATATGTATAATTATGCTCTCAATGAGTGCAATAACATTAAGAAAGTCTACACTTCACCCGTTATTCGATTTTCTTCACGTGCTTCACCACCAAAAATCCGTGTCAGTTCAGAAATATCCGTATTGTACTGCATGTCCAATAAATATTTCAAAGTCATCTTTAACGCTCTGAATTCAGAGTTGCTGTTAATAGCTGCGAATAAGTTCTTGAATCGCTCATCCGTGTTGGACGTGACTGACTTGGATAGTTTGGTGAACTCCTTAAGAGTTGACGGAAGGTTGTATTTTTCCGTATCGACTCCTTGCTCTTTAGCGCTGTCCAATACAAATTTATCCACGGCAGGAGAAATCGTAATCAGATACTGATGACGGGATTTATGCATCAATAATGTCAAGTGGTCAGTCTTGGCAATCTCGTCACAAGCCTGTATATAGCCGAGTTCTACTTTATCTTTATCGATAATTCCGATAGCGAACTTGTCTGCAAATGTGTTGTTCAACTGGCCCACTACCTTTGAGCAGCAATGTTGATGATTTACTACTCCATCCAGAAGATATTCTATCAGGTTTGTATCAACATAGCACTCAGGCATTACATTCAAAATCTTCCGCTTCATACATACATCTCGAAATTGAAGAACATATCTACACCATCCTTAATTCTTTATGACCAAGTGTCTCATATTGTTGGGCATTTTAATCAATTAATACTTCTGAACTACTCGTTACAATCCCCTGAACTTACTCACAAAAATAACAAAAAAAGTTCCAGCCCTACCATCTAGTAGTTCATCCCGAATGCCCAGAGAGGAATGACGTTGCCTTGGGCGAACTCGATGTCGTCTTTCACATCATTCCTTACTCGCATCTGATTATAGAAGAACGTTTCCCTCATGTTTCCGACATCGGTTTTTCCGCCTGACAGGGCATTCATCAGGCTAGGATTGTCAATATATACTTTCTCGACTTTTCCCGGGCCTCTCATTCCACCAGTATCATCCCTGAGCTGTCCGATCAACTGTGCCCTTTCCAGAAGGGCGAGGTAGTCTTGTACACTATTTCTGCTGATGCCGATTTCCGATGCCAGACTGTCTGCATTCGGCTTGTATGGAGCGAGTGTGGAAATGACAGCGAGCATCTTCTTCAGTAAGTTCGGTAAACGTCGTATCGTGAGTGTTATTCAAGCTTTTTATTTATATGTTATACGTCTGTTGTTCCTCAGAACCCTCCGTTGAGGAAAGCTCGTGTCTGAACATAGCTGGGCTCGTAGTAGGCACTTGTGTTGTAGTTATCTATCTTGTCGCAGACAGGTGATGCGTAAACCGCTTTCATTGTCGCAGGAAGATTGTCCTCGGTATCTACGGATGAGATAAGCCTTGCATAGACTTTGCCCATCTGGGTAGGTGACGGGACTTTGTCTGTGAAGCGTGAGTCCACTTTGGTTATGTCGAAGTTCCCTGGTGCCATTCCGTATGTCGTAATCCATTCATCCTCGACCTGTTCCGGATTAAGACAATGGTTTGTTTCAGCTATGGACAGTTCATGCAGAAGGCCTTTGCTACCGAGTTTTGCTACGACGTATCGATTCCTCTGTTGGATTTTCCGTGCGACTCTCTCTATCATGTAGCAGACAAAATACAGATCATCGAAATCTATCTGCTCGTCTGGAAAGTATTTGTTGCTCATAATTGATAGTGTGATTTGAATTTCAATGTTTGCAGTGCCCTGTCCGTGCAAAAGAGTATTTGATTCGTCGGATGTTTGAATCTTGCTAATGCCCAGAAAGCCTCGCGACTTATACGTCCGGCGAGAAAGTCTTCTACATAGTCCCATACCTCATCGTCAGCCATCGGACCTTCCACAATATCATAGCTGTGTGGCTCTCCATGTCGGCATTCTGCTACGAAGTCAAGCCATTCATCTGTCATTTCAACGAAGTCTTTCACATTGAGTGTTGCGTCAGGGGTATATTCGTAGATGCATACGATATGGGGAGTCCGTTTCGTAATGGCCCATCTCTGAGCCTGTTTTTCGATGCGTGTACAATAGAATCCGAACCCGAAATCCTTGTTGTAACCTGCCACTCTGACTTCAGGAGTTTTTACTATGGTGTTAGTTCCATGATAAACGATAATCGGTGATTCTGGTGCCATATATTTTCTTGGATGGTAGTATTAAACCTAACATTTGCAAACTTACATAAAAATCTGCGATTTTTACGCCCTTTTAATAAAAAAACAAGAC